>OLWH01000061.1_pt1 | contig 61177 bp, 59 predicted proteins | sample 1673381 | NCBI WGS metagenome assembly OLWH01 (sample SAMEA103958110, study PRJEB25191) | human gut metagenome | reverse complement strand
GAACAAGGAGTGCGCGCGGCAGACTGCAAAAACTTGTCGGAAAAGCCCGTAAGGGTTTTTTCGACAGCCTAGGCTCCCCTGAAAGGGAAGCTGGCTCGGCGTTAGTCGAGACTGAGGGGTTCCAACTTTCCCGCCTGCGGCGGGATTTGGCCAAGGGCCAGGCAGAACTTCTCAGGCAGCTGCGCTGCCAGCTCCGTTTCAGGGGAGTTATTTCATTTTTATTTCCCGCTGTCTCCGTAATTGGAGAGCACTCTTGCGGAGGGATCCTGCACATTGCAGCCCTCCCAGGTCTTGTTGGGCATCCAGAAGTCTGCAACCATTTCCGCTTGGCCGGGGTAGTAGCGCTCGAAGAGCTCCCGGTACAGCAGGCTCTCTTTGGTAAAGGGCTGGGCGAAGCGGTAGAATTTCCGGCGGTGTTCGAATTCCGCATCGGTGTACGTTTCTTCGGCGTAGGCCTTCAGGTCGTCCACCATGGAGTGGCCTACGGCATCGGAGAAGGCGGCCTTCTCCCGCATGAGGATGTCTCCGGGGAGATAGTCCCCCTCAAAGGCATGGCGCAGCAGGTATTTGCCCTTGCCGTAGTGGTTGCGCTTCATCTCCGGGTCAAGGGCCATAACGTATTCCACAAAATCCAGGTCGCCGAAGGGTACCCGGGCCTCCAGGGAATTGACGCTGATGCACCGGTCCGCCCGGAGAACATCGTACATATGCAGCTCCCGGATTCGCTTTTCGGCTTCCTTTTGGAATTCCTCCGCGCTGGGGGCGAAATCCGTGTATTTGTAGCCGAAGAGCTCGTCGGAGATCTCACCGGTGAGCAGCACCCGCAGGTCCGTGTGCTCATGGATGTATTTGCATACCAGATACATACCGATGGAGGCCCGGATGGTGGTGATGTCGTAGGTGCCAAGCAAGGCCACCACCTTGGGCAGGGCTTCCAGCACATCCGCTTTGGTGATGATGACCTCCGTGTGGTCCGCTCCCAGATAGTCTGCCACTTCCCGGGCGTATTTCAGGTCGATGGCATCGATGTCCATGCCGATGGAGAAGGTGCGGATGGGCTTTTTGCTGCACCGGGCGGCCACGGCACAGACCAGACTGGAATCCAGACCGCCGGACAGAAGAAAGCCCACAGGGGCGTCTGCGTCCAGCCGCTTTTCAATTCCGGCGGTAAGCTTCTCCCGAATCTTCCGGCAGGCGGTTTCCAAATCATCTTCGCTGCGATAGGCCGGGGCACTCATGTCCCGGTAGCAGATGAATTTGCCGTCCTTATAGTAGTGCCCGGGCGGGAAGGGCATGATCTTGGCGCACAGTCCTACCAGGTTCTTGGCCTCGCTGGCGAAAATGATCTGCCCGTCCCCATCATAGCCATAGTACAGCGGCCGGATGCCGATGGGATCCCGGGCGGCGATGAGGGACTTGCCGTCAAAGAGGACCATGGCAAACTCTGCGTCCAGCTGCCGGAACATCTCCACGCCCATTTCGGCGTACAGCGGCAGCAGAATTTCGCAGTCCGAGCCGCTGTGGAAGATATAGCCCTGCTTTTGCAGACGTTCCCGGATAGCCCGGAAGCCGTAAATTTCGCCGTTGCAGACCACGGCGGTGTTTTCCCGGACAAAGGGCTGCATACCCATTTCGGTCAGCCCCATAATAGCCAGCCGGTGAAAGCCCAGGAAGCCCCCGGGGATGGAGATGATCCGGCTCATATCCGGCCCACGGGAGATGGTGCGGTCAAAATAAGGCTTCACAGACTCCGCCGTCAGACGGTGCCCGATGTAGCCAATGATAGAACACATGGGAATTCCTTCTTTCTATGCTTTGTATGCCAAAACCGGATTTTGCAATCCGGTTTTGAGCTTTCTCCCACCTTGGAGAAAGGTATATTCTGGCTTCCCCTGGGGGAAGCTGGCAGGGCAAAGCCCTGACTGATGAGGGGCGGCAGGCAGAACCGATATGGAATCAGCTCAGGCAGTCCTATTTCTATTTCCAGGGAATGAACTGCAGGGGCTTTCTTCTTGACGGTCATGCTTCCCGCCCCTCATCCGACCCGCCTATCGGCGGGCCACCTTCCCCCAGGGGAAGGCTTTGGTTATCTCACCCCAAACAGGATCTCGCCGTAGGAGGGGTAGGGCCAGGTCTCGGCGGGCATGATGGTTTCCATGGTATCTACGCTGATGCGAAGATCGCGCATATCGTCTAAGATGTCACGCTTAAAAATGTCGGCCAGGGCCACGGTGTCCGGGGCGCTCTTGCTGGATAGCAGGTCTGCTTCCAGCTTGCCCGCTGCCTTGTAGGCGGCGCAGAGCAGACCGCTGAGCTTGCGCCCAGTGTCCTCCTCGTAGCTGCAATCCAGCGACAGGGCCTTCTTGGAGGAAACTCTCTGGCAGAGCTTGGCGGTGTAGTCAGACACGGCGGGGAAGATGTCCTTCCAGGCCATATCCAGCATGGTCTGGGCCTCGATGTTGATCACCTTGCAGTAGTTTTCCAGCTTGACCTCGTGGCGGGCGGTGAGCTCGGTCTCGCTGTAGACGTTGTGGATTCTGAACAGTTCCATATTCTTGCTGTCCAGCATGTGGGCCAGGGCATCGGGGGTGGCGCGGAGATTCAGCAGGCCCCGCTTCTCGGCTTCCGCCACCCAGGAGGCGTCATAGCCGTCGCCGTTGAAGATGATGCGCTTGTGGTCCTGGATCGTCTTGCGGATCAGGTCGTGCAGGGCGGTCTCAAAGTCCTCAGCTCCCTCCAGAGCGTCGGCGAACTGCCGCAGTTCCTCGGCTACGGTGGTGTTCAGCACGGTGTTGGTGCAGGAGATGGACTCGGCGGAGCCCAGCATCCGGAATTCAAACTTGTTGCCGGTGAAGGCGAAGGGGCTGGTCCGGTTCCGGTCCGTGGCATCCCGCTGGAACTTGGGCAGAGTGTGCACGCCAATGCGCATGACCTGCTTCTCTTTACCGTCGTAGGGCACGTCTTTTTCGATGGCCTCCAGAATTTCGCTCAGGTCTGAGCCCAGGAACATGGACACGATGGCGGGAGGGGCCTCGTTGGCGCCCAGACGGTGGTCGTTGCCCGCAGAGGCAACGGAGATGCGCAGCAGGTCCTGGTATTCGTCTACCGCCTTGATGACTGCGCACAGGAACAGCAGGAATTGGGCGTTTTCGTAGGGGGTTTCGCCGGGCTCCAGGAGGTTCACGCCGGTATCCGTGGAGATAGACCAGTTGTTATGCTTGCCGCTGCCGTTGACGCCGTCAAAGGGCTTCTCGTGGAGCAGGCACACCAGGCCGTGGCGCTGGGCCACCTTGCGCATCATCTCCATGGTCAGCTGGTTGTGGTCGGCGGCGATGTTGGTGGTGGTGAAGATGGGGGCCATTTCGTGCTGGGCGGGGGCAACCTCGTTGTGCTCGGTCTTGGCCAGAACGCCCAGCTTCCACAGCTCGTCATTCAGCTCCTTCATAAAGGCAGCCACTCTGGGCTTGATGGCACCGAAGTAGTGGTCATCCAGCTCCTGCCCCTTGGGAGCCTTGGCGCCGTATAGAGTCCGGCCGGTGAAGATCAGGTCTTTGCGCTTGTCGAAGGCGGATTTGTCGATGAGGAAGTATTCCTGCTCGGGGCCTACGGTGGTCTTCACGGAGGTCACATCCTCATTGCCGAAGAGCTTCAGAACGCGCATGGCCTGCCGGTTGATGGCCTCCATGGAGCGCAGCAGGGCGGTTTTCTGGTCCAGGGCCTCGCCGCCGTAGGAGCAGAACACCGTGGGGATGCACAGAACGCCGTCCTTGATGAAAGCATAGGAGGTGGCATCCCAGGCGGTGTAGCCCCGGGCCTCAAAGGTGGCCCGCAGGCCGCCGGAGGGGAAGCTGGATGCATCCGGCTCACCCTGAATGAGCTCTTTGCCGGAGAACTCCATGATGACCTTGCCGCCATCCTTGGGGGAGATAAAGGAGTCGTGCTTCTCGGCGGTGACGCCGGTCATGGGCTGGAACCAATGGGTGAAGTGGGTGGCGCCCTTTTCAATGGCCCAGTCCTTCATGGCGTTGGCGACCACCGTTGCCACATTGGGGTCCAGGTGCTTGCCCAGCTTGATGGTCTTTTGCAGGGCCTTATAGGTATCCTTGGGCAGGCGCGCCTCCATAGTGGCATCGTCAAAAACCATAGAAGAAAAGATATCCGTTACCATACTGATTTCCCCTTTTCTGTAAATAAAAAAGAAGCGGCCGGGGGCACTATGGCTTTCGCCATAGCGACACCCTTGTCGCTTCTTTTTGGAGTACCGGAAGAACCGGCTCCCCTGTCTGTATGGAGGCATCATACGCCAAAAATTGCAATTTGTCAATCGCTAAATTGCATTTTGGCGGTTCGCCCAATTGTTGCCGCCCCGGCTGCCGATGCTTCCGGCATTTTTGACATGCGGCAGGGGTGAGGTGTGCCATTGTGACGTTTTCTCCGGAAAAAACATTGACAGGGGCCCTCGGCGAGAGTATAATGACCCCGAGTAGACAAGGATGTTTGCTGAACCTGGGCACGCGCCCTCGTCCGGTGAGCGTCCTTTTTTCCATTTTTTGACGGAAAGGGACTGCCATGCTGTATACACAAGAAGACGTGTTTTCCTATGTGGAGCAGGAGGATGTGAAGTTCATTCGCCTGGTCTTCTGCGACGCCGCGGGAAAACAAAAAAATATCGCCATCATGCCCCAGGAGCTCAAACGCGCGTTCTCCCAGGGCATTTCCTTTGATGGCTCCGCTGTGGGGGGCTTCAGCGGGGTGGAGGAGTCGGACCTGTTCCTGTTTCCCATCCCTGAAACCCTGACGGATCTTCCCTGGCGGCCCAGCCGGGGCAAGGTGGTGCGGATGCTTTGCAATATCCGCTATCCCGATGGGCGGCCCTACCCCATGGACTGCCGGGCTCTGCTGGCGAATGCGGTGCGGGAGGCAAAAAGCGAGGGGATCACCGTGCAGATCGGCGCGGAATTTGAGTTCTACCTTTTTAAGACCGATGCCGACGGAAACCCCACCACCCAGCCCTTTGACCATGCGGGCTATATGGACGTAGCCCCGGAGGACAAGGGGGAGAACGTCCGCCGGGAGATCTGCCTGATGCTGGAGAGCATGGGCATTTCCCCGGAGAGCTCCCACCACGAGGAGGGGCCCGGGCAGAATGAGATCGATTTCCGCTATTCCGATGCCATTACGGCGGCGGACAATGCCCTGCTGTTTACCTCCGTTGTCAAGGCGGTGGCAGTGAGCAATGGGCTGTATGCGGACTTTACCCCAAAGCCCATTCCGGAGCAGGCGGGCAACGGCCTGCATATCAATATCTCCGTCCGGCAGGACAATGGGGAGCAGGTCAGCCAGTATTTTATGGCGGGCATTCTGGCCCATATCCGGGAGATGACGGCTTACCTGAATCCCACGGAGAACTCTTTCCGTCGCCTGGGAGAGCGGAAGGCTCCCCGTTTTGTCACCTGGTCCCCCGGAAACCGCTCCCAGCTCATCCGCATTCCGGCGGCTCAGGGGGAATATAAGCGCATGGAGCTGCGGTCTCCGGACCCCACGGTCAATCCGCACCTGGCCTATGCCCTGGTGATCTATGCGGGACTGGACGGCGTGCGGCGGAAGCTCCTGCCTCCGGAGCCTATGAATGTGAACCTTTATACTGCGGACCGCAGCATCACGGCAGGCCTGGAGACCCTTCCCGGCAGCCTGAAGGAGGCAAAGGACATTGCTTCCGAAAGTGATTTTATCCGCAGCGTCCTGCCGGAGGGATTCTGGAAGTAATTGCAAGAGAAAGGAGCGGAAAGGGATGGCATCGGGAAAGAATATCTATAAGGTCCTGGTTGCGGGCGCCAATGACAAGACCTTTGCGCTCCTGCAAACGCTGCTTCCCGGCAGCAGCTATGACCCGCCTCTGCGGGCCGGGTCTGCCGGAGAGGCCAAGCGCATGGCATTGGACTATGCAGTGGACATTGCCATTCTCAATGCCCCCATGCGGGATGAATTCGGCACCCAGCTGGCTCTGGATCTGGCCCGGGACAACGTGGGCGTGCTGCTGCTGGTGCCCGGGGAGAGCTTCGACGGGGTGCGGGACCAGGTGGAGGACGAGGGTGTTATGGCCCTGGCCAAGCCCCTGACCCGGCAAACGCTGGAAATGGGCCTGCACATGATTACGGCCCTGCGGGGAAAGCTTTTGCAGATGGACCGCCGGAACAGGGCCCTGCAGGAGAAGATGACGGATATCCGCACCATCAACCGGGCCAAATGGCTGCTCATCGAGCAGCTGCGCATGACGGAAAGCGAGGCCCATTATTATATCGAGCGCCAGGCCATGGATACCCGCCTCTCCCGCCGGGAAGTGGCAGAGAATATTATCAGGTCGTATGACCAGTAGGAGGATCTATATATGAAAGAAACCAAGTATATTTTCGTAACCGGCGGCGTGGTCTCCGGGCTGGGCAAGGGCATTACGGCGGCCTCTTTGGGCCGGCTTCTGAAGAGCCGGGGGCTGAAGGTTGCAGCCCAGAAGCTTGACCCCTATATCAATGTAGACCCGGGCACCATGAGCCCCTATCAGCACGGCGAGGTCTATGTCACCGAGGACGGCGCGGAGACGGACCTGGACCTGGGTCACTATGAGCGCTTCATTGACGAAGACCTCAATAAGTATTCCAACCTGACCACCGGCAAGGTTTATTGGAATGTGCTGAACAAGGAGCGCCAGGGGGAGTATCTGGGCTCCACCGTCCAGGTGATTCCCCACATCACCAATGAGATCAAGGAATTCGTCTACCGGGTGGGCAAGCAGACCGATGCGGATGTGGTCATCACGGAAATCGGCGGCACCATCGGCGACATCGAATCCCAGCCCTTTGTAGAGGCCGTGCGGCAGATCTCCCTGGAGGTCGGCCCTACCAACAGCCTGTTCATCCACGTGACTTTGGTGCCCTTCCTGCGGGGCTCCGACGAGCACAAGAGCAAGCCCACCCAGCACTCCGTCAAGGAGCTCCAGGGCCTGGGCGTCAAGCCGGATATCATCGTTCTGCGCTGTGACGAGCCTCTGGAAGACAGCATTTTCCGGAAGATCGCCATGTTCTGCAATGTGAAGCCGGACTGCGTTATTGAGAACATCACCCTGCCCAGCCTGTACGAGGCCCCTATCATGCTGGAAAAGCAGAATTTCTCCGGCATTGTGTGCCGGGAGCTGAATATCGATGCCCCCAAGATCGATCTGACAGAGTGGAACACCATGCTCCACAAAATCGGCACCCGGGACAAGACCGTGACCGTTGGCCTGGTTGGCAAGTATGTGCAGCTGCACGATGCCTATCTGTCCGTGGCCGAGGCCCTGCGCCATGCGGGCTTCGACCTGGGGGCCAATGTGGATATCCGGTGGATCGATTCCGAAACCATCACCCGGGAGAATGTGGCTGAGGTCCTCCGCGGCTGCGCAGGCATCATCGTGCCCGGCGGCTTTGGCAGCCGGGGCATTGACGGCATGATCGCCACGGCGGACTACTGCCGGGAAAACCGCGTGCCCTATTTCGGCATTTGCCTGGGTATGCAGATCTCCGTCATCGCCTTTGCCCGGAGTGTGGCGGGGATGGCGGATGCCAACTCCGGCGAATTCGACCCGGAGAGCACCCACAAGGTCATCGATTTCCTGCCGGACCAGAGCGACAGTGTTGCCAAGGGCGGTACCCTGCGGCTGGGTGCCTACCCCTGCCAGATCGTCCCCGGCACGAAGATGTTTGAGGCTTATGGCGTGAACCATATTTACGAGCGCCATCGCCACCGCTACGAATTCAACAACGATTTCCGCCAGGCCCTTTCCGATGCGGGCCTCACCGTCAGCGGCACCTCTCCCGATGGCTACATTGTGGAGACCGTGGAGCTGCCGGACAGCCCCTTCTATGTGGGCGTCCAGTTCCACCCCGAGTTCAAGAGCCGCCCCAACAAGCCCCATCCTCTGTTCCTGTCCTTTGTGAAGGCCAGCCTGGAGCTGTCGGAGAACAGCTGAGCCAATTCCCCCGGTTGCAAAACCGGGGGAGTTTTGATAAAATGAGGGGAACCAAAAGGGCGGGAGGACAGCTTATGCGTTCACTTCATTTGATGATCAAGCCGGCCAGCGGCCTGTGCAATATGCGCTGCCATTATTGCTTTTATGCCGATGAGACCAGCAAGCGGGAGACTGCCAGCTATGGTCTGATGTCCCGGGACACCCTGTCCGCAGTGCTGGAGCATGCTTTGGCTGCGGTGACCCAGGAGTGCACCATAGCATTCCAGGGCGGGGAACCCACCCTGGCCGGGCTGGATTTCTTCCGGTACGCGGTGGCGGAAGCGAAAAGGAAAAACAAAAATCAGGCCCGGCTGCATTTTGCCCTGCAAACCAATGGGCTGCTGATCGATGCACAGTGGGCAGCCTTTTTTGCGGAAAATCACTTCCTGGTGGGGGTATCTCTGGACGGGACCAAGGAGGTCCACGACCGGAACCGGGTGGATGCGGCAGGGCGGGGGACCTTTGGCCGGGTGACCCATGCCATTGGGACCCTGGAGCAATTCGGCGTGGACTACAACATCCTGACAGTGGTTACCCAAAATACCGTCCGCGCCTACCGGTCGATCCATGGGTTCTTCCGGAAGAAGGGGTATCACTACCAGCAGTTTATCCCCTGCCTGGACCCCCTGGGAGAAGAGCGGGGCGGCAGCGCCTGGTCATTGACGCCGGAGCTGTTCGAAACCTATCTCAAAACAGCCTTCGACCTGTGGTATCAGGAGGCAATGGCGGGGCGGAAGCAGTACCACCGGTATTTTGACAACCTGCTGTGTATGCTGAACGGCCAGCTGCCGGAGGCCTGCGGAATGCTGGGGCACTGCACCATGCAGTATGTCATTGAGGCCGACGGCAGCGTCTATCCCTGCGATTTTTATATGCTGGACGGTTACTGCATCGGCAATCTGACAGAGGATACCCTGGAGGCGGTGGATGCCCGGCGAAAGGAGCTGGGCTTTCTGGAGCAGAGCCTCCCGGTGGAAGAAAAGTGCCGGGTATGCCGGTGGTTCCCGCTGTGCCGGGGGGGCTGCCGCAGGGACAGAGACTATTTTGAAAAGGGCATTGGCCTGAACTATTTCTGCCCTGCCTATCAGGGCTTTTTTGAATATGCCTATCCAAGGCTGGAGGGGCTCTACCGGATGATGGCGCGCTGATGGCCTTGGAGGGTCTGTGCGGAACGAAACGTCACGGCGTGCCGGTGCCTCCGGCCTGCCGCGGCGTTTTTGCATTTCCGGCTGCCGGAGGAAAGCCGTGCAGCAACAATTTTTGGATACGTTTATTGGTGAAAACGTAAAAAAACGGCCGCCTGTTTTAAACAGCTTGCACATTTCCAAAGGGCGGAAGAATAAAAAATTGGCAGAAAAGACAAAAATGTGAAACCCGATGGGCGGACAAGTAAAAAAACCTTAAAAATTGTAAAATTTCTGTGGCGGTTCCTATGATAAAATATGTCCATCCGATACGGAAGACCGCATCAACAATCGTTTTTAGGAGGAAAAAAGATGAAAAAGTATCTGGCACTGATCCTGGCCCTGGTTATGGCCCTGTCTTTGGCGGCCTGCGGCGGAAGCTCCGGTTCTTCCGCGAAGACCGACAGCAAGTCCGATTCTGCCGAGCTGCCCACCCTGCGCGTGGCGGCAATGCCCTTCATCACCAGCCTGCCCACCTACTACATCCAGCAGAACAACCTGGGTGAGAAGTACGGCTTCAAGATGGATGTGACCATGTTTGCCACCGGCGCACCCATGAACGAGGCTCTGGCCGCCGATCTGTGGGACGTGGGCGCTATGGGCGCCGCAGCCGTCACCGGCGTTGCCAACTATGACGAGATGATCATCGGCGAGGTCCTGGAGAGCGTGGACGGCCTGGGCGTGTTCGTAAAGCCCGACAGCCCCATTGCCACCGACGAGGGCTACAATCCCTCTTACCCCACCGTGAAGGGCAGCCCCGAGACCGTGAAGGGCATCACCGTTCTGACCCCCGTGGGCACCGCACAGCATATGACCGTTCTGAAGTGGCTGGAGAAGCTGGGCATGGAGCCCACCGATGTGAACATCGTGAACATGGACAGCGTGCAGGCCTATCAGGCTCTGCAGGCCGGCCAGTGTGACGCCGCTTCCCTGAACGTTCCCACCTTCTTCGACGCCATCAACGACGGCATGGTCCAGGTCGGCAATCTGGCGGACATGGGCATCAAGTACGTGGACATGGTCGTTGCCAACCGCAAGGCTGTGGAAGGCAAGCCCGAACTGGTGCAGGCCTATATGGACGCTCTGACCGAGGCCTGCGAGGCCCTGCAGAACGACCAGGAGATGGCCGCTGACCTGTTCGTACAGTTCCTGAAGGAAAACGGCTCCGAGACCAGCCGGGAGAACTGCGTTGCCGACCTGGAGCGCGTGCAGTTCATCACCCGCACCGATTGGAAGGATCGCCAGATCGGCAACTTTGCCAAGGAGCTGGGCGAGTTCTATGTTGGCCAGGGCCAGCTGGAGCCCAACGTCATCGACAAGTTCGAGACCAACGTTGTGGATACCTTCGTAAAGGGCTATAAGTAAGCAGCATTTCTCCTCCGGGCATTGGCCCAAATATACACACAGAAACTGGGGGAATACACGGGTATTCCCCCAATTTCAAAAAACAGACCTTCGCAATAACTAGAAAGGCACGGTGAAACCTGTGAAGCAGTTTTTGAAGAAACAGAAATACCACCTGATCTCCATTGGTTCGTTCCTGTTTGTTCTGCTGGTCTGGGAGCTTTGTACCGATGTGCTGCATTTGATCAGCCCAATGATGCTTCCCAGTCCGGCCAAAATTTTCAGCACCTTTGTTTACAAGCTGAAGGGTGGCACGAATCCCGACGGCGCGACGCTGTTCCAGAACATCTGGGCCAGCCTGAAGATCGCCCTGGGCGGCTATGCCGTGGGCGTGCTCATCGGCGTCCCTCTGGGCATCGGCATGGCCTGGAGCCGCCGGTTCGAGCTGTTTACCAAGCCCCTGTTTGATATCATCCGCCCCGTCCCCGCCCTGGCCTGGATCCCTCTGATGATCCTGTGGCTGGGCATTGGCTATGCCTCCAAGGTTGGCATCATCTTCTTCGCAGCCTTCATCAGCGCTACGGTGAACAGCTATGCCGGCATCAAGCGGACCAGCCAGGTCCACCTGTGGGTGGGCAAGACCTTCGGCGCTTCCAACCGTCAGCTGCTGTTTAAGGTGGCCATCCCCACCGCCATGCCCATGATCTTCACGGGCCTGCGTCTGGCTCTGGGCTCCTCCTGGGTCGCCCTGGTGGCCGCTGAGCTGCTGGCCGCAACCAGAGGCCTGGGCTATATGATCCAGATGGCCCGTATGCTGGGCCGCCCCGATGTGATCATCGTGGGTATGCTGACCATTGGCTTTATCGGCCTGGCCCTGAACTACATTCTGGAGGCCCTGCAAAAGCGTTTTGTCAAAGGAGGTAAAAAACGGTGATCGACAATACCAAGGACAGCCGCTTTTCTCAGAAGCAGCTGGTGATCATTTACACGATCATTTCTCTGCTGACGCTGCTGGTGATCTGGGAGCTTGTGGCCCGTTTTACCAAGGCCTCCATGTTCCTGCCCGCCGCAAGCACGGTGCTGGGTGCGTTCTTTAAGAGCTTTGTGGAGCCCGTGGGCAAATACACCATGCTGGCCCACATCGGCATCAGCCTCTATCGCGTGGCTGTGGCCTTTCTGCTGGCAACGGTTGCCGGCATCGCCCTGGGCATCGGCATGGGCTACTCCAAGCTGCTGGAGGCCATGCTGAAGCCGATCTTTGAGTTTATCCGCCCCATCCCGCCTCTGGCCTGGATCCCTCTGTCCATCCTGTGGTTCGGCCTGGGCGACAAGAGCAAATTCTTCATCATCTTCCTGGGCTGCTTCACCTTCATCACCGTCAATACCTATGACGGCGCAAAAAACGTTGACCCCGAGCTTATGGGTGCCGCCCGGATGCTGGGCGCCAGTGAGCGCCAGGTGTTCTTCCGGATCGTGCTGCCTAGCTCCGTGCCCTATATCTTCGCAGGCCTGCAGATCGCCGTTACCGCCGGCTGGAGCGCCGTGGTGGGCGCAGAGATGGTCCGCTCCGATGAGGGCGTGGGCTGGATGATCGTCCGGGGCATGAACACCGGCAATACCCTGCAGATCATGGTCGGCATGGTGGCCATCGGCATCGTTGGCTTCCTGCTGGCAACCCTGACATCCGCACTGGAAAGGAGACTGTGTGCATGGAACGAGCAGAAGGGAATGTAAAGAGTGCCCCCGTGCTGGAATGCCGCGGGGTTGGCCGTACCTTTGAAAGCTATGAAAAAAACGGCGAATCCAACGTCGTGCTGAAGGACGTCAATTTCGAGGTGCGGGAGAATGAATTCCTGGTCCTCTTCGGTGCAGGCCAGTGTGGCAAGACCACCCTGCTGAATATTCTGGCAGGCCTGGACAAGCCCACGGAGGGCGCCGTGTTCACCCGGGGCAAGCAGGTCACGGGTCCCTCTCCCGAGCGGGGCGTTGTGTACCAGAAGACCAGCCTGTTCCCCTGGCTGACGGTGGAGGAGAATGTGGGCTTTGGCCCCAGTGTGCGCCATCTGCCCAAGAAGGAGCAGCAGGAGCGCATTCACAGATATCTGGAGCTGGTGGGCCTGACCGGATTCGAAAAGAGCTACCCCAGCCAGCTGTCCGGCGGTATGCGGCAGCGTGTGGGCATTGCCCGGGCCTATGCCAACCAGCCCGACATCATGCTGATGGACGAGCCCTTCGGCCATCTGGATGCCCAGACCCGCTACATGATGGAGGAGGAGCTCCAGCGCATCTGGCAGAAGGAGAAGCGAACCGTGGTCTTCGTCACCAACAACATCGAAGAGGCCCTGTTCCTGGCGGACCGCATCATCCTGCTGACCAACTGCCCCACCCGCATTAAGCAGGAATACACCATTACCATGCCCCATCCCAGAGACTATGTCGATCCCGAATTCCTGCGCCTGCGCAAGGAGATCACGGACAACATGGATCCCAGCCTGTAAGAAAGGAGAATTGCTATGGCACAGGAAATGCCCAAGGTCCAGGTGAAGAACCTGACGAAAAAATTTGGAGACTTGTTGGTGCTGGACAATATCTCCTTTGATGTACCCAAGGGGGAGTTCCTCTGCATCGTCGGCCCTACGGGCTGCGGCAAGACGACCTTCCTGAACAGCCTGACCAAGCTCTACAAGCCCACGGCCGGTGAAATTTTGCTGGACGGCGAGCCCGTAGACCTGAAAAAGCACAACGTTGCCTACATCTTCCAGGAGTATTCCACAATGCCCTGGCTGACGGTGGAGGAAAACGTCGGCTTCGGCCTGGATATCAAGGGTGTGGAGAAGACTAAGGCCAAGGCTTTGGTGGATGAATATCTGGATATCGTGGGCCTGACCAAGTACCGCCATTACTATCCGGACCAGCTGTCCGCCAGTATGCTGCAGCGCGTGGTCATTGCCCGGGCCTTTGCCACCCAGCCGGATCTGCTGCTGATGGACGAGCCCTATGGCCAGCTGGACATCCAGCTGCGCTATCATCTGGAGGATGAGCTCATCGCTCTGTGGCAGCGCACCGGGACCACGGTCATCTTCATCACCCACAACATTGAGGAAGCGGTCTATATGGGCCAGCGGATCATGGTCCTGACCAACAAGCCCACCTCCATCAAGTGCAGCATCGACAATGACCTGCCCCGGCCCAGGGATATTGCAAGCCCTGACTTTGTAGAGCTGCGGAACAAGGTCACCGATCTGATCAAATGGTGGTAAGAACGGTCCATCCGTTCCAGTCATAAAAATGCGCAGCCGCAGCAGGCCGTTGAACGCGGCTTGCTGCGGCTTTACTTTTCGAAAAAAATGTGATATTGTGAGTTTTTCAATAGGAGGGAATGAGCGTGAAACACCCAAATGTCGTATTCCTTTTGTCGGATGATCAGGGCTGGTGGTCCCTGGGCTGCACCGGCAACCGGGAGATCATTACACCGAATATTGACCGCCTGGCGGCGGAGGGAATGCGCTTTGATAACTTTTTCTGCGCATCGCCCGTGTGCTCTCCGGCCAGAGCAAGCCTTCTGACCGGCTGCATCCCCAGCCAGCACGGCATCCACGACTGGCTGCGGGACGACAACGACCGGCAGGCCGCCATTGAGTATCTGGCGGGCCAGTATTCCTATACCAAGGCTCTTTCCGAGGCCGGATACGACTGCGCCCTGTCCGGCAAATGGCACATGGGCGCCTCGGAAAAGCCCCAGCAGGGCTTCTCCCACTGGTTCTGCCACAAGAGCGGCGGCGGTCCCTACTATGGCGCACCCATGTATAAGGACGGGAAGCTCTACCGGGAGGAGCGCTATGTGACGGATGCCATTACGGACGATGCCCTGGAATACCTGGACAGCCGGGCCGGGAAGGAGGAGCCCTTCCTGCTGTACGTGGGCTATACCGCGCCCCATGCCCCATGGCTGAACAACCATCCCAAGGAATATACGGACCTCTATCAGGACTGCCCCTTTGCATCCGTGCCCCATCTGCCCCGAAATCCGGACAGCATCTATCTGACGGATGAGGTGGCCAAGGATGAGCGCAGCAATCTGATCGGCTATTTCGCCGCCGTGACGGCCATGGATGCCGCCATCGGCAGGATCCTGGACAAGCTGGATGCGCTGCATATGACCGAGGATACCCTGGTGGTCTTCACGGCGGACAACGGCTTCAGCTGCGGCCACCACGGCTTCTGGGGAAAGGGCAATGCCACCTTCCCCATCAACATGTTTGAGGAAAGCGTGAAGGTCCCCTTCATCGCCCGGCAGCCGGGGAAGATCCCGGCGGGCACGGTGTGCGACGCGCTGATCTCCGCCTACGACTTCATGCCCACGCTGCTGGAATACACGGGGGTGCCCGCCACGGACGGCCTGCGCCGCCCCGGCGTGTCCTTTGCCCCGGCGCTGCGGGGGGAGCCCTTCCGGCAGCATGAGGAGGTGGTGGTGCTGGATGAGTACGGACCCAACCGGATGATCCGGGGCCGCCGCTACAAGTATATCACCCGCTATCCCTACGGACCCAACGAGCTGTACGACCTGCAGGAGGACCCCGGCGAGACCCGGAACCTGATGAAGGAAGAGGCATGGCAGGCCCTGGGCGGCGAGATGAAGCTGCGGCTGGAAAAGTGGTTCGCCCAATATGTGAATCCGGAGATCGACGGGGCCAAGGAGGCCGTGTTCGGCTCCGGCCAGATCGGCCTGGCAGGGACCTGGGGAGACGGAAGCCCTGCCCACAGCTGCGACGACTATATCAAGGAAAATCCCAATTACGCCCCCTATCGGCTCCGCTGAGCCCCGGAAAGGAAGACAGAAAACCGTGAAAAAACACTTGGAAATGCTGAAAAACCGAATCCAATGCATTAAAATTCAGGTTTTTCTGTCTTATGTATTGGTGCTGAGCCTGTCCTTTGCGGTGCTGGGCTTCGGCGTGGCCATGGCGGCCCGCCAGATCATGACCAACCAGATCGGCTCCTCCCGCATAGACCTGCTGCGGCAGATCAGCGAGCGGGCCAACACCGTGAAGACCAGCGCCACGACCCTGGTGGGACTGTACCGCTACGGGATCGCCGATCTGACCGAGATCCCGGAGAATATGGACGAGCTGCTCCAGGCGGACAAGAGAAGATACAGCGGGGTCTTCGGCCCCATCGGCATGGACAATGACCCGCTGCTTGTCACCGGGCAGGGCATCTATTCCTCTTTCCCGGAGCAGGAGCTGCCCCCTTATCTGGAATCCCAGCTGTGGTACCGGCGGCTGCGCCGGAAGGTGCTGGATGCACCCGCCGGGACGGTGGTGTTCGGCAGCACCTTCCCAACGGCCGACGGCACGCGCTATCAGTTCGCTGTGGCACAGGCCCTGGAGCAGTTTGACGGGGAGTGCATCCTTATGGTGCTGATGGATGAGCGCGTTTTGCAGAATCTCTATGAGCCGGTGCTCACCGACGGCAGCGAGATATATATCTACGATCAACAGGGCTATATCGTTTCCCACCCCAACAAGAAGCTGCTGGGAAAGCAGTTTGTGGATCCCCAGGCCATGGCGACCCTGTATGGCACCAACAGCGCCTCCGTGATCCGCAAGCAGGGAAAGGCCTATCTGCTGACGAACTATCTGGATGAGAACACCGGCTGGACCATCGTAGAGGAGATCCCGGCCGATATGATCTTTGGAGAGCTGGACCGGATGTATGAGCTGGTCTTCACCATCCTTGGGGTTTGCCTGGTGTTGGGCCTGGGTGTGGCGCTGTACCAGAGCCAGAAGATCGCGCGGCCTCTGACGGGCCTGAGCAAGGCCATGGACAGCTTCGGCGGAGGCGACTTTACGCCGGTGCCCACGGATACGGGGACCCGGGAGATCGACACCCTGAGCCAGAGCTTCAACCACATGGCGGGGGAGATCTCCAGCCTGATGAACCGGGTGACGGAGCAGGAGCGGCAGAAGCGACTGGCGGAGATGAATTTCCTGCGGGCCCAGATCAACCCCCATTTCCTCTACAACATGCTCTTCTCCATCCGCTGCACCGTGGAAATGGGGAAAAGCGAGCAGGCAGTGCAGATGATCCAGGCCTTTACGGACCTGCTCCGGACGACCCTGAAGACCACCGAGGATGCCATCGCCCTCCGGGATGAATTCGAGAATACCCGGAAATACCTGGTGGTGCAGAAGCTGCGCTACGGGGAGAAGGTGCATTTTGAAATGGACCTGGCCCCGGAGACGGAGCTGTGCCGGGTGCCGCCGCTGATTTTGCAGCCGCTGGTGGAAAACGCCATTTTCCACGGGCTGGAGGCCAAGGCGGATTCGGACCTGGTGGTGGTCTCCTCGGCACTGGAGGGGGACGACTTGATCCTGACGGTTGCGGATGACGGCGCGGGAATGACGCCGGAGGTGCTGGAGCAGGTCAGGGCGGATATGGAGGCCTACCAGGATGGCCGGGAGAAGCAGAGCGACTCCATCGGCCTTGCAAACGTCAATAACCGGCTGCGGCTGAACTACGGGCCGGGCTACGGTGCATCCATTCAGAGCGTGCCGGATATGGGCACCTCCATCACGCTTCGGCTTCCCGCCCTGCGGGAGCCCCGGGAGAAGGGAGAGCAGAAATGCGAGTAATGATCGTTGACGATGAGAAGCTGATTTGTGAGTGGCTGGAATTCTGCATTTCCGCCAACCCCGCCTGTACGCTGGTGGGCGTGGCCCACAACGGCAGGGAAGGGCTGGAGCTCTACTGCCGGGAAAAGCCGGAGCTGGTTCTGACGGATATCAAAATGCCCGTGATGGACGGCCTGGAGCTGCTTCACGCCATCCGGCAGCAGTCCTCCGGGACCAAGGTGGTCCTGCTGACGGCCTTTGCGGACTTTGAAATGGCGCGGAACGCCCTGCGGGAGGGGGCGGATGAGTATCTGCTGAAAACGGAGATGAACAGCGAGGTCCTGCAGGAGATGCTCTCCCGGATGATGCTCTCCTGCGGTGCCGGGGACGCAGCGGAGGGCGACAGCCTGACCAACACGGCCCAGGCCCATGCCATCGTGGGCAAGATCCTGCGGCAGCAGGAGCCCTTGCAGGATCAGGATTTGCAGGAGCTGCGCCAGTGCGGCCTGCGCTGGCGGGACAACGGATTGTTTGCTCTGGCGGTCTGGAAGCAGAGCCTGATGAACGGCGGGCTGCATTTCCCAAAGGACGGGCCTGCCAGACATGTGGCGGGCTTTGACTATTCCGAGCGGATCTACATGGTGGTCGGCAACCTGCCAAGGGCCCTGAGCGCCGCGGAAAAGGAGCGGCAGCTGGCGCTGTATGCCCGGCAGGTCCAGACGCTGAACGGCTGCATGGCAGGAAGCAGCAGCGTGACGGATGAAATGTCCCGCATCCCCGCCATGGCCCGGCAGGCGGCCTTTTCCCTGAGCCGGGGCTTTTATGAGGGCCGGGTCTGCCTGTACCAGCCGGAGGAGCCCCTGGAGGTGCAGGACGTTCGGATGCGGACCTGGCGGGCGAAGATCAGCGCCATCCGGGTGCAGCTGTATCAGCTTACCGGCGCGGCGCTGCAGCAGCTGCTGGAGGAGGTCCTGCAGGATACGGCCAAGCAGCAGATCTGGGAAGTGGAGGCGGTGACAAAATTCTGCACGGACTGCTATGACCTGCTCTATGCCCAGGCCACCGCTATGAACCTGGAGGCGGAAAAGCCGGAGCAGCTGCGGCGGCGTCTGGCGGCCAGCATCTCCATGGCGGAAACGGTGCAGCCGGTGCTGGAGCTGGCGGCCCGCTGCGCGCGGCAGACCCAGCCCGCCCGGGTGAGCTCCAAGGCAGTGCGCCTGGCCATGCGCCGCATCCAGAGCGACTATGCCCAGCCCCTGAGCCTGGAGCAGGTGGCGGCAGAGGTCCACCTGACGCCGGAATATTTTTCCAGGATCTTCAAGGAAGAGGTGGGCGTAACCTTTGTGAATTACCTGACGGATGTGCGCCTGCGCCACTCGGTGCAGATGCTGGAATCCACCGCCAAGCGGGTGCAGGATGTGGCCCAGGCGGTGGGGTACCCCAACGTCAGCTATTTTTCCACGATCTTCAAAAAGAAATATGGCATGAGCCCCTATGAATACCGGCACCGCAGCGAATGAGAGGAAACGAATATGAAAGCGATCATGGTGATGTACGATTCCCTGAATCGGCATTTTTTGGAGCCCTACGGCTGCCAATGGACGAAGACCCCCAATTTCACCCGCCTGGCCCGGCGGGCGCTGACCTTTGACAACTGCTATGTGGGCAGCATGCCCTGCATGCCCGCCCGGCGGGAGCTCCACACCGGCAGATACAATTTTCTGCACCGCAGCTGGGGCCCTCTGGAGCCCTTTGATGATTCCGTGCCGGAGCTCCTGCGCCGGGCGGGGATCCATACCCACCTGGTCAGCGACCACTATCACTACTGGGAGGACGGCGGCGCGACGTACCACCAGCGCTACACCACCTGGGACTGCGTCCGGGGCCAGGAGGGGGACGCCTGGGCACCGCTGGTGGGTTTTGACCGCATCCCGGAGAATGCGAATGTCTGCGGTACGGCTCAGGACAATTGGATCGGGCAGGATTTTGCAAACCGCAGTCTGATGCCCGATGCCGCCAGCCAGAGCCAGACGGTGACCTTCGACAAGGGCCTGGAATTCCTGGACCTGAACCACGACCGGGACAACTGGTTTTTGCAGCTGGAGACCTTTGACCCCCATGAGCCCTTCTATGTGCAGCCGGAGTACAAGGCCCTGTTCCCGGACGGCTATCACGGCCCGCTGCTGGACTGGCCGGATTATCGGCCGGTGAACGGGACCGACTCCCCGGAGCTCATCGACCATGTGCGCCGGGAGTACGCGGCGCTGATAGCCATGTGTGACCGGAACCTGGGCCGGGTGCTGGATGCCATGGACCGGTATGACCTGTGGAAGGACACCCTGCTGATCGTGAACACGGACCATGGCTTCCTGCTGGGGGAGCACGGCCAGTGGGCCAAGTGCCATTGCCCCTTCTATGAGGAGGTATCCCATACGCCTCTGTTCCTCTGGGATCCCCGCTGTGCCCTGGAAGGTCAGCGGCGGAAGGCACTGGTGCAGACCATCGATTTGCCGGCTACCCTGCTGGAATTCTTCGGGCAGCCCCTGCCGGAGGACATGGAGGGAAGGCCCCTGGGCCGGACGGCCGCCGAGGATGCCCCCGTCCGGGAAACGGCGCTGTTTGGCCTGTACGGCGGCCAGATCGGCTGCACGGACGGCAGATTTGTGTACCTGCGGGCTCCAAATCACCCGGAATACCCCAAGTATGAATACACCCTGATGCCCACCTGCCACACGGCGGCCCGCCGGGCCTTTATGCCGGATGCCATGCTGCGGGGGGCGGAGCTGAGCAGGGGCTTCTCCTTTACGAAGGGAATGCCGGTATTAAAGCTGAAAAACGAAAAGGACGTTTCCCAGAGCCATTATCCGACGGTGCTCTACGATCTGGCCCGGGACCCTGCAGAGGCGGCCCCCGTGGAGGATGCCGGGGTGCAGGCGCGTATGGAGGCGGCCATGCAGGCACTGATGCGCCGGAACGATTGCCCGAAAGAGGTGTTCCGCCGCTATTTTGGATAGGCGAGAGGAGAGAAAACCGATGAAAAAGAAACACGTGCTGTGGAAGCTGTTCATTTCCACGCTTTACCTCAGCGCCTTCACCTTCGGCGGGGGCTATGTGATCGTGACGCTCATAAAGGAAAAATACGTGGATGAGCTGCACTGGATCGAGGAGGACGAGATGCTGGACCTCATTGCCATTGCCCAGTCCGCACCCGGGGCCATTGCGGTCAACGGGGCCATTGTGGTGGGCTACAAGCTGGCAGGCCTGCTGGGGGCGCTGGTGGCAATCCTGGCGACGATTCTTCCGCCCTTTGTGATCATTTCCGCAATTTCCTTTTTCTATGAGCTGTTCCGGGACAGCTTTGTCATCAGCACGCTTCTGGCCGGAATGCAGGCCGGTGTTGCTGCGGTCATTGCCTCCGTGGTCTGGGATATGGGCGGCGGCATTGTGAAGCAAAAAAGTGCCCTTTCCCTGGTGATCATGGCGGCGGCCTTCGTGGCGGTGTGCGTGTACCGGGTGAATGTGGTCATTGTGATTCTGGTCTGCATTGCCCTGGGCATTTTGCGGACGATACTGGCAGGGAGGAAAAAGGCATGATCTATCTTCAGCTGTTCCTGAGCTTTTTGCAGATCGGGGCCCTGAGCTTCGGCGGCGGCTATGCGTCCATGCCCCTGATCGAGGCCCAGATCGTAACATCCCACGGCTGGCTGACCATGACGGAATTTTCGGACCTGGTGACCATTGCCGAAATGACCCCCGGCCCCATTGCCGTCAATGCGGCCACCTTTGTGGGTACAAAGGTGGCGGGTGTCCTGGGGGCCCTGGTGGCAACGGCGGGGTGCATCCTCCCGGCCTGCGTGCTGGTGACGCTGATTGCCAGGCTGTACCTCAAGTATCGGAACCTGACGGTGCTGCAAAGCGTGCTGGGTTCTCTGCGGCCGGCGGTAGTGGCCATGATCGCCTCGGCGGGCCTGACAATCCTGATGAATGCCTTTTGGGGCAGCCGTACCGTCGTCCTGGCCAATACCAACTACGTCATGGTCGCCATTTTCCTGCTGAGCTTTGTGCTGCTGCGCAAGACGAAGCTCAGCCCCATTGCGGTCATGGTTCTGGCGGGGGTGCTGAATCTGGCGGTGTCCTTGATTCCGTGAGAGGGCGTCCATGATCTACGAGAATATGCAGCCCGGTATCTTCCGGGACCGGCCCAACCGGTTCATTGCCCATGTGGAGCTGGACGGGAAGCTGGAAACCGTCCACGTGAAAAATACCGGCCGGTGCCGGGAGCTGCTGGTACCGGGGGCTAAGGTCTGGTGCCAGAGATCGGAAAATCCAGCCAGGAAGACAAAATTCGACCTGATCTGCGTGGAAAAGGCACCGTACCTCATCAATATGGATTCTCAGGCCCCCAACAAGGCCGTTCAGGAGTGGCTTCTGGGCGGCGGCCTGGGGCAGATCCAAGACCTGCGGCCCGAGACCGTCCACGGGGATTCCCGGTTCGACTTTGCCTTCCGGAAAGGGGATAAGCAGTGCTATCTGGAGGTCAAGGGCGTTACTTTGGAGGATGGGGGTATCTGCGCCTTTCCGGATGCCCCCACGGAGCGGGGTGCCAAGCACCTGCGGGGGCTGCAAAGGGCGGTGACGGAGGGCTGCGTGTGCTATGCCCTGTTCGTGATTCAGATGCGGCCGGTATTGTATCTTCACCCCAATGACGCAACAGACCCCGTCTTTGGCAAGGCTCTGCGGGAGGCCGCAGCCGGAGGCGTCCACGTCCTGGCCGTGGACTGCCAGGTGACCCCTAACAGCATGACCGTCGGTCAGACGGTGGAGGTAAGATTGTAGCATGGCTCCCCCTCGGGGGAGCTTTTTGTATATTGGGGAAAATGTCATAAAGGCATTGCATTGTTGCCTGTTGTTGTGCTACAATGACAGATATATACAAGGGGTATTGTGCCCTGCCGGAAAAGGCGGTCTATGGCGACATCCCTCCGGAGGTTTATGAGGAACGCACGATCCAGACCCTGCTGCGCAAGCTGAACGTTGCCGTCACCGGCAGCGGCCTGCGTGCCTGGCTCCGCGGCCGCTACGCCTGGCTCCCCGCCGCAGTGCGGTAAAAAGCTCCTAAAACCTTCCCCTCCGGGAAAGCTTAAATAAAGAAAGGTGGAAATCTATGTTTATCCCTGAAATCAGCTATTTTTATGTGGACCGGGCCCTGTCCATTTTTGGCAAGCTCCTCACCGGCGGTGTGGCACCTCTGGTGAGCATTGCCATCCATGTGTTCACGGCGCTATCCCTGTACACCGTCGCCAAGCGCAGAGGCATTGCGGCACCCTGGCTGGCCTGGGTGCCTGTGGCGAGACTGTGGGTGCTGGGCTCCCTATCCGACCAGTACCGCTACCTCACCCAGGGGCAGATCAGGCACAAGCGGATCAGTCTGCTGGTGTGGACGGGCGCCAGCTGGGTGCTGACCGGCGGCATCGTTGTCGGCACGATTGCAGCCATTGCCGGGGCCAGCGTGGGGGCTGTGCTCACGGTGCTGTGCCTGGCGCTGGCGGTTGTCTGCGCGGCCATTGTCTATGTGGTGCTGTATTTCATGGCGCTGTACGATGTCTATGCCTCCTGCGATCCCCAGAACGCGGCGGTGTATCTGGTGCTGTCCATTTTCTTCCGATTCCTGGTGCCCGTGTTCCTGTTCCTCTCCCGGAACCTGGAGAAGGGTATGCCCCCCAGAAAGGAAACGGCGGAGAATGCTGCCTCTGCGGAGGGTCCGGAATTCTGAATTTGCCTGCCGGTAGCGGTGCCGAAGCCGCTACCGGCATTTTGCGAAAAGGTAGCCTTCTTTCCGGTGGAAACTTTTGTTCTTGTGCCCGTTGACAAAGGCTGTCGGGTATTGTAAAATTCTAAGGTAGAGACGGAAGGTGTCTACGGGTGAAAGCCCCGGGCGGCTTTGTCTCTTTTTTGTTTTGTCCATTTATTATTCTGCCAAAAAAGGAGAACGTTACATTATGGAAAAACTGGAGCAGCTGTACGAAGGAAAGGCAAAGAAAGTATTCAAGACCGACGATCCCGAGCTTCTGATCGTGGAATACAAGGACGATGCCACCGCATTCAACGGCCTGAAAAAGGGCACCATTGCCGGTAAGGGCGTTATCAACAATGAGATGAGCAACCGCCTGATGCAGATGCTGGAAAAGCAGGGCATTCCTACCCACTTCGTCAAGGAGCTGGATTCCCGCCAGACCCTGGTGAAGAAGGTTTCCATTGTGCCGCTGGAGGTCATTGTCCGGAATATCTCCGCCGGTTCCTTTGCCAAGCACTATGGCGTGGAAGAGGGCATTGTCTTCGAGCACCCCACCATCGAGTTCTCCTATAAAAATGACGCTTTGGGCGACCCCCTGCTGAACACCTATCATGCACTGGCCCTGAAGCTGGCCACCCCCGAGGAGATCAAGACCATTGAGGACTACTCCTTCCGGATCAACGAAGCCCTGAAGGCCTTCTGGCTGACCTGCGGCGTGACCCTGGTGGACTTTAAGCTGGAGTTTGGCCGCCTGTCCGACGGCACCATCGTCCTGGCCGACGAGATCAGCCCCGATACCTCCCGGCTGTGGGATGTGAAGACCCACGAGAAGCTGGATAAGGACCGCTTCCGCCGGGACCTGGGCGGCGTGGAGGAGGCCTATGCCGAGATCATGCGCCGTCTCGAGGAGCACCTGAAGTAAGAACAACGGAAACCCCTGGAAACTCCGGCAGGCGAAAAAGCCCACCGGAGCTTCCGTGCGTATAGAAAAGGTACCAAAAGACACAATATTTGTAATAAAATCGGAGGATCACATTATGGGAAACTGCGCAATCGTTGGCATCAACTGGGGCGACGAGGGCAAGGGCCGGATGGTAGACCTGCTGACCCAGGACTATGATATCGTCGTTCGCTATCAGGGCGGCGGCAACGCTGGTCATACGGTCATCAATGAGTACGGCAAATTTGCCCTGCATCTGCTGCCTTCCGGCATTTTCCGCAAGGGCGTTGTGAACATTCTGGGCAACGGCGTGGCGCTGGACCCCGAGAATCTGTGGAAGGAAATGGAGCAGGTCCGCGCCCAGGGCGTTGCCATTACTCCGGAGAATCTGAAGATCTCTGACCGCGCCTCTCTGCTGATGCCCTGGCACCGGCTCCAGGACGGCCTGGAGGAGGCCCGCCTGGCCGACAAGAAGTACGGCTCCACCAAGCAGGGCATTGCCCCCTTCTATGCCGACAAGTACGCAAAGAAGACCATCATGGCCGGGGAACTGCTGTACCCCAAGCACCTGAAAGAGCATCTGGCCGATCTGCTGGAGTGGAAGAACCTGACCCTCACCGGCGTCTACGGTGCCGAGCCTGTGACCATGGAGGAGCTCATGGCCTGGGTGGACGACTACTGCGAGAAGATCAAGCCCTATATTGCCGATACCGGCGTGTTCCTGCGGGATGCTCAGGCCGAGGGCAAGAAGATTCTCTTCGAGGCCCAGCTGGGCTCTCTGCGGGACCTGGACTACGGCATCCACCCCTACACCACCTCCTCCAACCCCATTGCCGCCTATGCCCCCGTGGGCTCCGGCGCACCCAATGTGAAGATCGATTCCATCGTGGGCGTTGTGAAGGCCTATTCCAGCTGCGTTGGCGAAGGCCCCTTCACCTGCGAGTTCTTCGGCAAGGAGGCGGACGAGCTGCGCAATGCGGGCTTTGAGTTCGGCGCCAAGACCGGACGTCCCCGCCGGGTAGGCCCCATCGATATTGTGGCTACCCGCTACGGCATCCGCTGCCAGGGCGCTACCTCCATTGCCCTGACCAAGCTGGACGTGCTGAGCTATATGGACCGGGTCCCTGTCTGCGCCCACTACGAGCTGGACGGCAAGCAGATCGAGGAGTTCCCCTTCCCTGCTGTGCTGGCGGACGCCAAGCCCGTCATGGAGTACCTGCCCGGCTGGAAGTGCGATATCTCCGGCTGCCGCACCTGGGACGAGCTGCCTGAGAATGCCAAGAAGTACGTGGAGTACGTGGAGAAGAACATCGGCTGCCACATCGGCTACGTCTCCGTAGGCCCCGAGCGTGACAGCATTATCTACCGCTAAAAGGAGGCCTATATGACAGACCGCTACGAATCCCCTCTGTCCTCCCGTTACGCTTCCGAATATATGCTGCACCTGTTCTCCCAGGATGTGCGCTACCAGACCTGGCGCAAGCTTTGGGTGAGCCTTGCCAGGGCCGAGCACAAGCTGGGTCTCGGCATCACCGAGGAGCAGGTGAAGGAGCTGGAAGCGCATATCACCGACATTGACTATGCCGTGGCCGCCGAGCGGGAAAAGCTGGTGCGCCATGACGTCATGGCCCATGTGTACGCCTACGGTCAGGTGGCCCCCTCTGCCGCCGGTATCATCCACCTGGGCGCGACCTCCTGCTATGTCACGGACAATGCCGATATCGTCATCTACCGGGACGGCCTGCGCTACCTGAAAGAGGAGCTGAAAAAGGTCCTGGCCAACCTGCGGGACTTTGCTGAAGCCTACAAGGCCATGCCCACCCTGGGCTACACCCACTACCAGCCCGCCCAGCTGGTCACCGTTGGCAAGCGGGCAACGCTGTGGATGCAGGACCTGGCCTCTGACCTGGAGGAGCTGGACTTCGTCATCGACAATATGCGCTTCCTGGGCTGCCGGGGCACCACCGGCACCGAGGCAAGTTTCCTGGACCTCTTCGACGGGGATACCGCCAAGATCGACGAGATGAACAGGATGATCTCTGCCGACTTCGGCTTCGACAAGTGCTTCGCCGTCTGCGGCCAGACCTATCCCCGGAAGCTGGACAGCCGGATCCTGAACGTCCTGTCCTCCATTGCCCAGAGCTGCTACCGGATGGCAAACGACATCCGCCTGCTGCAGCACGACCGCCAGGTGGAAGAGCCCTTCGAGAAGAACCAGATCGGCTCCTCTGCCATGCCCTATAAGCGCAACCCCATGCGCTGCGAGCGCATCTGCTCTCTGTCCCGGTATCTCATGGCGGATGCTCTGAACGCCCCCATGACCGCCTCCACCCAGTGGCTGGAGCGGACCCTGGACGACTCCGCCAATCGCCGCATTTCCCTCCCTGAGGGTTTCCTGTGCGCCGATGCCGTGCTCAGGCTTGCTCAGAACGTCACCGATGGCCTCCACGTGAACGAGAAGATCGTGGAGCGCACGGTTCGGGAGTATCTGCCCTTCATGACCTCCGAGAATCTGATGATGGAGGCCGTCAAGCGGGGCGGCGACCGGCAGGAGCTCCACGAGATCATCCGCTCCTGCTCTATGGAGGCCACCGCCCGGATGAAGAACGGCGAGAGCTGCAACCTGCTGGAGCTGCTCTCCGCCCGGAAGGAATTCGGCATGACTCCCGCCGAGATCGAGGCCCTGCTGGACCCCAAGCTCTATGTGGGCCGCTGCCCGGAGCAGGTGGACCGCTTCCTGAAGGAAATCGAGCCGCTCATCGGCGACGTCAAGCGGGAGACCGCGGAAATCAATCTTTGATTCTCGGGAAACTCTGAACAAATCGCCTGCGGCTGACAGCAGATCTTTTGCTCCCATGCTGCGGAATTGAAAATGGGAAATACACAAAGTATTCCCTCATTTTCAATTCCTTGCCTGAAATCAAAATCTCTTGCTGACAGCTCTTGCCGATTTATTCAGAGCTCCCCTATATTTCCCGATATAGATTCAATGTCTTAATGTTCATAATACAATACGGAGGTATCCCGATTGGAAAAAATTCTTGTGCTGGACTTCGGCGGACAGTATAACCAGCTGATCGCCCGCAGAGTCCGGGATCTCCATGTCTATGCGGAGATCGAGCAGTACGATGCCATTACCCCCGCTGAGATCAAGGCCCGGGACTACAAGGGCATCATCTTCACCGGCGGCCCCAACAGCGTCTATGATATGTCCTCCCCCCACTATGACCCTGCGGTTTTGAAGCTGGGCATTCCCGTTCTCGGCATTTGCTACGGCTGCCAGCTCACCGCCTGGATGGCCGGCGGCACGGTCATCACCGCTGAGACTTCCGAATACGGCAAGATCCAGCTGAACCTGAAAAAGCAAACTTCCAAGCTTTTTGCCGATGTGCCCGAGAGCAGCATCGTGTGGATGAGCCATACGGACCGGGTCGATCAGCTGCCGGAGGGCTTCGAGGTCACCGCCTCCACCGATAACTGCCCTGTGGCTGCCATGGAGAACGAGGCGCAGAAGCTCTACGCCGTCCAGTTCCATCCCGAGGTGACCCACAGCCAGTTCGGCAATCAGATGCTCAAAAACTTCCTGTACAATGTCTGCCTCTGCACCGGCGACTGGCAGATGGATTCCTTCATTGAGGATACCGTCAAGGCCCTGCGGGAGCGCATCGGCGATAAGAAGGTCATTCTCGGCCTGTCCGGCGGCGTGGATTCCTCCGTGGCTGCGGGCCTGATCAGCCGGGCCGTGGGTGACCAGCTGACCTGCGTTTTCGTAGACCAGGGCCTCATGCGCAAGGACGAGGGCGACTTCGTGGAGAAGACCTTCACCAGCCTCTTTGACATGCATTTCGTCCGGGTCAACTGCCAGGAGCACTTCCTGGAGTGCCTGAAGGGCGTTACCGACCCGGAGCAGAAGCGGAAGATCATCGGCACCGAGTTCTATAAGGTCTTCTGGGACGAGGTCCGCCGCCAGGGCGGCGACGATGCCTTCTTCGCCCAGGGCACCATCTACCCCGACTGCATCGAGTCCGGCAAGGGCAACGCCGATAAGATCAAGACCCACCACAACAAGGTCAAAATGCCGGAGGACGTGAAGTTCCTGGATATCATCGAGCCCCTGAGCAGCCTCTTCAAGGATGAGGTCCGCCGGGTAGGCGAGCAGCTGGGCATTCCCCATGAGCTGGTCTGGCGGCAGCCCTTCCCCGGTCCCGGCCTGGGCGTGCGCATCATCGGCGAGGTCACCGCAGAGAAGGTGAAAATCCTCCAGGAGGCCGACTGGGTTCTCCGGGATGAGATGGCCAAGAATGGCTATGAGCGCCAGATGGCCCAGTTCTTCTGCGTCCTCCCCGGCGTCAGCACCGTGGGCGTCATGGGCGACCACCGCACCTATGACCACCTCCTGGCCATCCGCGCCGTCACCACCGACGACTTCATGACCGCCGACTGGGCCCGCATCCCCTACGACATCCTGGCAACCGTCTCCAACCGCATCACCAATGAGGTCAAGCACATCAACCGGGTCGTGTACGACGTCACCAGCAAACCCCCGGCAACGGTGGAGTGGGAATAAATCACAAAAGCCAAAAAGTGCAGGAATCCCAACGGTTTTTTGATTTTGCCCGTTTCTTCTGATAAGATTTTGATAAGATTCCGCCGGAGCGCAGTTATTCTGCGTTGCCAGTGGCTTGTGAGTAAGGAGTAATCGCTCCTGGCCCACGAGCTCCCCATATTATCGTTTAAGCCCGTACTGATTGGATGTCAGTACGGGCTTTTGCTATGCTCAGATATCTTCCAGATAATTTTTGAATGCGCCGACAAGCATATCACTGAGTCCCTGTGACGGTACTTTTGCCCAACGCTGGGTGGTGTCTTCCTCCGGGAATGTGTAGCGCCAGTGGTCATACTGCTCTTTGGTGATCTCGCCGCTGCGCAGCTTCTCCGACTGCTCTGCCCATGCGGAAAGCATGGTAAAGATTGATTCATCCATGGCTCGCTTGCTGCCGTCAAAGATGAGATGCACTTCGTCCCCCTGCTTTTCAGCCCGTATACCGTGAATGTCCTCAATGGCGAAAAGAGTATGGATAAAACCAAGGTCACTGTCAATGTCGGGAACCTGCAAGGCCAGAGGGGAAACCTCCAAAACGTTGGCGATTGCCTTTACCAGGTCCTCCTTTGGTGTCCTGGAGCCGGATTCGTATTGCGCCATCCGGACATCTGCTGTCTTTGAAGGAAAGCCAACGGCCTGACCAAGCCATTTCTGCGTCATGCCGCGTAGGTTGCGTATAAATCGAATTCTCTCACCGATTGCCATAGTTTTGCACTCCTTCTGCGTCGATGCCTTGATTATAACTTAAATGCTTAGTACATGTCAAGATAGCAGAAACAAAAAAGTTTAGTATTTTCTCTGCAGCCTCTTGACATAACTGAATTTGTTTAGTATAATGCTGACACGAGCTTAAACAAAAACAGTTAAGCTCAACAACTGAATAACTGCCGCACATCACAGTATGATGTGTCCGCCCGGGCAAATCGGAGGCGGCCAGAAAGTATCCGACACTAAATAAGGAGAAGTATAACCAAAAATCAGAAAGGAGGGATTTTATGGACAACAGATTTATCCGAGTGGATGAAGTCGCAGCGGAATTGGATGTGTCGAAGCCCTACGCCTATAAGCTTATTCGTAAGCTCAATGAAGAGCTGAAGGAAAAAGGCTTCCTCACCATTGCAGGGCGAGTCAACAGACAGTATTTCAACGAACGGTTCTTCGGAACAGAAAGGATGAACACAGATGCCAGCTTATAAAAACAAGGAAAACGGTTCGTGGTATGTGGTGACCCAGTACACAGATTGGACTGGGTCACGCAAGCCAAAGTGTAAGCGAGGATTCTCTACAAAGCGTGAAGCGCAGGAATGGGAACAGAAATTTCAGCAGCAAAATGCGGGAGACCTTGACATGAGCTTTGAAGCTTTCTGCGAAATCTATACCAAAGATCTCAAGGCACGGCTGAAAGAAAGTACATGGCAAACCAAGGAGAATATCATTCAAAAGAAGCTGCTGCCGTATTTCGGCAAGCGGAAAATCTGCGAGATCACCACAAAAGATGTAATTGCATGGCAGAATGAGATGCTTGCCTACAGGGACAAAAACCACAAGCCGTATTCTCAAACCTATCTCAAGACGCTGCATAATCAGCTTAGCGCAGTCTTCAATCATGCGGTTCGATTCTACGATCTTCACGCAAATCCGGCAGCCAAAGCCGGAAATATGGGCAATGAAGAGCGAAAGGAAATGCTGTTCTGGACAAAGGAGGAGTATCTAAAATTTTCGGAAGAAATGATGGACAAGCCCGTTTCCTATTACGCCTTTCAGATGCTCTATTGGACGGGCATCCGAGAAGGAGAGCTGCTGGCGCTGACGCCTGCGGATTTTGATTTTGAACACGGTACTGTTAAAATCAGCAAGACCTATCAGCGCCTCAAAGGAAAGGACATCATAACCTCACCCAAAACAAAGAAAAGCAATCGTACCATTCAAATGCCGGATTTTCTCTGCACAGAGATGAAAGAGTTCTTCGGAATGCAGTACGGTCTAAAAAAGAAAGACCGGATATTCACTGTCACCAAGCATTACCTTCATCACGAGATGGACAGGGGCGCAAAGGCGGCCGGCGTGAAACGCATTCGGATTCATGATTTGAGACACAGCCACATCAGCCTGCTGATTGACATGGGTTTTTCGGCGGTTGCCATTGCCGACCGGGTAGGGCATGAAAGCATTGAGATTACCTATCGATATGCCCATCTGTTTCCATCCAAACAGAAAGAAATGGCAAACAAATTAGATGACATTGGAAAAGGAGTTTGATTTTATGTCAGCAAAGAATGTAGACAGGAACAATCGCTTCCGTAGTATTACGGTTGGCTTCCGGGTATCCCCCGAAGAACAGGAAGAACTGAACAGAGCTGTTGCCCTATCCGGACTTCCCAAGCAGGAATACTGTTATCGTAAGTGCATGGAACGAGAAGTGGTCGTGCAGCCGAATCCAAGGGTGTATAAGGCGCTGAAAACGCAGATGGCAGCAATACATGAAGAGTTGGAGCGCATTGCTGCAGGAAGCAGCGTTCCCGATGAACTGCTGCGTACCATTGATCTTATTGCCGTCACCATGCAAGGACTGAAAGGAGAAGATGCGAATGAATGAAACAAAAGAAAAGACCGCTCTTAACGCATCTGTTGGCGCAGATGCAGGGCAGTCAATCCAATCAAAATCTACTGAGATTATAACAGCTGAATCCCCGGAAATCAATGACCTGGAGGATATTTCTCAAGAAAAATTTTTCCAGCAGATGCAGCGTATGGCAGACCCAGCCTATTTGCACACGGTTTCCATGAACGAGCTGTACGAGACGGTGTACCAGAGCAAACAGCCGGTCATTGAGGGGCTGCTCTATTCCGGCACTTACCTGTTCGCCGGTGCGCCGAAGGTGGGCAAATCCTTCTTCATGGCGCAGCTGGCCTACCATGTCAGCACCGGACAAAGGCTGTGGGACTATGAAGTTCACCAAGGTACGGTGCTTTACCTGGCGCTGGAAGATGACTACCAGCGATTGCAGGAGCGAATGTCCCGGATGTTCGGCGTGGAGGGCACGGACAAGCTACATTTCGCAATCTACGCCAAGCAGTTGGGAGCGGGATTGGATGAACAGCTGGAAAAGTTCATCCGGGAACACCCAGACACCCGGTTGATTATTATCGATACCTTGCAAAAAATCCGGGAAGTCAGCACAGACGCTTACAGCTATGCTAACGACTATGACATTGTTGGCAAGATGAAGCAGTTTGCGGACAAGAACGGCGTGTGTCTGCTCTTGGTACATCACACCCGGAAGCAGCCCTCCGGGGATAAGTTTGAAATGATCTCCGGCACCACAGGACTGCTGGGCTGTGCGGATGGAGCGTTCTTGCTTCAAAAGGAAAAACGCACAGACCAGAATGCCACGCTGGACATTGTGGGGCGTGACCAGCCGGATCAGCGGCTGCACCTGACCCGGAATATGGAAAGGCTCACCTGGGAGTTAGACCATGCGGAAACAGAACTCTGGAAACAGCCGCCCGATCCGTTGCTGCAAAAAGTGGCAAGCCTTTTGACAAAGGATGCCCCAGAGTGGAGCGGCAGCGCCACGGAACTGGCAGCGGCCCTGCAAGAGGAGATGCCGCCCAATATTCTGACCCGGCAGCTCAACGTGAAAGCAGGGGAGCTGCAAAACGAATATGGGGTGGAATACACCATGAAACGGACACGGAATGGCAGCTTCATCCGACTGCGAAAGCAGGGGTGTGACGATTGGTGACGGTTGTGACGATTATTTTGGCAGCGGGGGCGGTATCAAAAATACCGTCACAATCGTCACAACCGTCACACGCCCCAAAACGCATCCCCCCGTCCCCGGCGCTCAATCCGCAGATTGGGGCCGGTCAGCCTGGGAGAAAACATCTTCCAGGCTGTGGACGGCAGCGGTGCAGTACGGGAGTACGGAAACGCTGGTGTCCATGCCGGAGGCGATGATGCGATGATGTGGTACATCGTCGGCAACGGCCAAGGCTCCCGCAGGAGCCGCATCCCCCTCGGAGAGCCCACGATACTTTGCAGCCGCAGGATGAAAGTATCATAGTGGGTTATTACACTTTGAAAAAGTGCCGTTCTCTCCGTTTTCCTAATCTCACCGCTGTATATCAGCAGAAAGGAGCCCTATGGCAAGAAACGACGGGATTGACCGTACCATAGCACGAAACCAAAACCTAACCGCTTCCAAAATCACCAATGCGCAACGACACAATGAGCGTGAAAAGGATTCTTACACGAACCCGGATATTGTACCAGATCGTCTTGATTGGAATGTCCATTACAAAAAGCCCACCGGCAGCTACACGGAAATGTTTGAGCAGATGAAAGCAGACGGTGTCATCTCCACCCGTGGTCTGAAAGACGATGCCAAACTCTACGGTGAGCTGGTCTTTGATGTGAACTCCGCTTACTTCTACAATCACGGCGGCTATGAATTTGCAAAACAGTTTTATGCTGATGCCTACAAAGCCGCCGTGGAAATTGTGGGCGGTGAGCAGTTTGTTCTCTCTGCCGTGATGCACGCCGATGAACGGAACCGGGCCATGTCCGAAGCGCTGGGCGAGGATGTGTATCACTACCATCTCCATGTTGTGTATGTCCCGGTAGTTGAAAAGCAAATTTTATGGAGCAAACGCTGCAAGGACAAATCGCTGGTGGGCACTGTGAAGGAAACGATCATGCAGGTCAGCAGCAGTAAGAAGTGGCAGTCACAGCCATCCCTGGACGAGAACGGAAATCCTATGCTGACCGCAAAAGGAAAACCGATTCTGCAAAAATCTTACAGCGTCCTCCAGGATGATTTCTTTAACGCCATGCGTGCCGCCGGTTACACCGATGTGGAGCGTGGCGAACGTGCCAGCACAGAGGAGCATCTTACAGTTACTCAGTTCAAGGTTGCACAGGAATCCGCCCGTCTGGAAATTCTGGAAGCGCAGGTGGAAAAGAAAGAGCAGCAGCTACAGAAGATCGAACAGAAAACCTGTGTCCAGAAAACAACAGCTATCTCCCTTGCGGAGATTGACGGCATGGGCAGAAAGACCTTCACCGGAAAATTAGAGCTGACCCCACAAGAGGGCGAAGCTTTGAAACAGCTTGCCCGAAAAGGTGTTGTTGCAGATGCCGTGATTTCTGATTTGAAACAAAAGCTGACCTCTGCCCGGAAGGATGCCCGTATCTGGAAGGATCGTTACGAAAAACTTTTGGAGCAGACCAAGGATTATCTCACCGCAGTCAAGCGGGCACCGGAAAAAGTCAGAGCCTTCCTCGACCGGATTCTCCATACGGAGCGGGAAGAATCCAGACCTGCCAAGCAGCGTGAGACAAAGCTGACAAAATAACCGTCTTGACCCGATAAATTCAAGAAAAAACCGATGGGAGTGTTTTGGACGATCTGGACATCGTCCGAACACTTTCCATTGGAAAAACACCCCATTTTCCCGGCTCAAGAGCCGAGAAATAATCTCAAATTCAGGAGGATTTTTATGAAAACAGGACTTACAAAAAAGCAAAAGGTCACAGAGGTGTTTTATAATGCCAAAGACCCCACCGCAGAAATCTACACCCACGATTCTAAGCTAAAGAAGCGGCTGATGGCATTCGCAGAGGAATACCCTGAGCTTTGCAGGCAAACAGACGATGACGGTCAGGGTGGGCTGTGGTTCGAGATTGCAAAGGAACGAATCAGTATACGCTTGACCGCTCCCTACTCACAAGAACGCCGGGAGGCTGCAAGCAAACTCGCAAAGGAAAACAACACATTTCGTGATTTACATTGAGGAGGCTGTTATGAAAAAAGTTGTAAGCTGTGCGTTCAATATCGATACTGCCAGCGTAGAAGTGAAATACGCCGACGGCTCCATGATCTCCATATATTGCCCAGCTGTGGAAGATGAAGTTGCGGAAAACATGTATCAGCGGTCGGAACTGGATTGGCTGATCTACAATGACCCATCCGCATACGCAGATCTGATCCTGAATGGCGACCCGGAGACTTATCTGAAATCAGTCACAGAGTACAAACGTACAGACTAACTGAAAAACCACCAGTGCTGGCACCAATGGTGCCGGTACTGGCGGCATTTCTCGCATCGCCCGAAAACAATTCTTAAGAATTCCTCTCTTGAAACGGCTCTCAATACCAGATACAATAGAATAAAACAAAGGCTTCCGAGGTGCATTATGAACACGATCGCCATTATCGATGATGACATTTACATTGGAAATATGCTGGAAGAACTGCTCCAGGGAGAGGGCTACAACATTCTACGGGCATACTCCGGCACGGAGGCGCTGCTTCTACTGTCTCAGAACAAGCCCGATCTGGTGCTGTTGGATTTGATGCTGCCGGGACTTTCCGGGGAAGACGTGCTGCCCAAAATCCAGGGTGTCCCATCCATTGTGGTCAGCGCCAAGGTGGATGTGCAGGATAAGGTCAAGCTGCTGCTGGGCGGCGCGGCCGACTACATAACGAAGCCCTTTGACACCGCAGAGCTTTTGGCTCGGATTGCGGTGCAGCTTCGCAAGGCTGGCAGCAATCTGTCTGACCGAATCATCGTCGGCGATTTGCAGTTGGATTTAAACGTCCACACCCTGCGGGTCAAGAACAGCGAGATTCGGCTGACGAAGACAGAGTTTGCCATTTTGAAGCTGCTGATGCAGAATCCGGGGCAGGTCATTACCAAGTCTGTCATGTTGGACAGGATCAGCTTGGACACCCAGGACTGCACAGAAAGCTCCCTCAAGCAGCATGTCAGCAACCTTCGCAGGAAGCTTCGGGATGTTGGCGGCGAGGATACGATCGAATCCGTCTGGGGCATTGGTTTTCGGCTGGCGGAAAAATCTTGACTAAATCTTTACGCTTTTCTTGACCGTTTCCTTTCCCTTTTGCCCTTACAATGCGGTCATCACAGAAAAGGAGACGAATGATTATGGAATATGTCCTAACCACCGAGAATCTCGGAAAACAATACCGCCATTTCAAAGCCCTGGGCGATCTGACCATGCACGTTCCTAAGGGAGCCATCTACGGCTTCGTGGGCCGCAACGGTGCAGGCAAGACCACCCTGATCCGTCTTGTTTGCGGCTTGCAGGAGCCTACCTCCGGCAGCTTTACCCTGTACGGTATCAAAAACATCGATAAAAATATCGTCAAGTCCCGCCGCCGGATGGCTGCGGTGGTGGAGACCCCCTCCATCTATCTGGACATGACCGCAGAGGAGAATCTGCGTCAGCAGTACCGGGTGCTGGGACTGCCCTCCTTTGACGCCATCCCGGAGCTTCTGAAGCTGGTGGGCCTTCACAACACGGGAAAGAAAAAGGCAAAAAACTTCTCCCTGGGTATGAAGCAGCGGCTGGGCATCGCCATCGCTCTTGCCGGTGACCCGGACTTTCTGATTCTGGATGAGCCGGCCAATGGCTTAGACCCCCAGGGCATCATCGAAATGCGGGAGCTGATCCTGCGGCTAAACCGGGAAAGGCAGATGACCGTTCTCATTTCCAGCCATATTTTGGTCGAACTGAGCCGCCTTGCCACCCACTACGGCATCATCGACGGCGGTAAAATGGTGAAGGAGCTGAGCGCCGAAGAACTGGAAAATGCCTGCCGGAAATGTATGCGCATGGAAGTCACCAAGGTAACCGCCCTGACCCGGGTGCTGGACGGTATGGGCATTGACTACAAGGTGCTCTCCGAAACCAAGGCAGATGTATACGCGAAAATCAACATCTCCCAACTGACGCTGGCTCTGGCAAAGGAAGGCTGTGAGGTGCTTTCCATTGAAGAAAAGGACGAAAGCCTGGAAAGCTACTTCGTGTCTTTGGTGGGGGGTGGCAGCCATGGGTAAGCTGTTGTCTGCCAACTTTGCCAGCCTGTTTCTCGGAACCGAGTATTCCGATGGTACCATCCGCAACAAACTGACCGTCGGACACAATCGGAGCCACATCTACCTATCCAACTTTCTTGTTTGTCTGGCTGCTTCTCTAACCCTGCTGGCTGCATGGCTTATCACCTGCTCTCTCGGATTTTTCCTCATGGGGCCGATGGAGATGGGCGCGTCCGGGTATGTTACCTATGTTCTGGTCGCAGTTGGATTTACGGCTTCCATCACGGCACTGTTTACGCTTGTGGGCAGTCTCTCTTCCAACAAGGCAATGACGGTCATCTACACTCTGGCGATCTTTCTTATTCTGCTTCTGGCCAGCAGCGCCATCTATGACCGCCTGTGCGAACCGGAGACGCAAGGGGGAATAGTCTACATCAATAGGGAATTTATAACCATTGACCCCACACCCAATCCTTTGTATCTCAGCGGTGCTGTCCGCAGGGTTTGGGAGTGCGTCCTGGACTTCCTGCCCACGGGACAGGCACTGCTAATGAACGAAGTCGCCATCGAGCATCCCCTCCGGGAGATGATTTTCAGCATACTGTTTACAGTCATGGTTCTTTCTGCCGGGTACGCAGCTTTCCGGCGGAAGGATATTAAGTGAGGTACCGGGTATGAGAAAACTGTTATCAGGCAACTTCGCCCGGCTGTGGAAAAGCAGAGTGTTTTGGGTGCTGCAAGGGTTCTCCTTCGGCTTTGGTGTGTTTGCCTATGCCCTGGTCGCCTACAACACCCGCAATCTGGGACAGGGATGGCTGGAATATGAAGCCCACGGTTATTTTTATCTCTGGGTATTTTACATTGCGGTAATCATCGCACTCTTTGCCTGCTTCTTCATTGGGACCGATTATTCTGACGGTACCGTTCGCAATAAGATGATCGTGGGCCACAGCCGGGAAGAAATCTACCTTTCCTTTCTGCTGACGACCATTACCGCCGCATTTTTCTTTGTATTCGCCTATCTGCTGGCGGTGCTTCTTGTGGGTCTGCCCCTTTCCGGAACGGCAGTTCTGACCCATGTGCAGGCACAGCCCTGGCGGCTACTGGGTTGTGGGCTGGTGATCGTCGAATACGCTGCGCTTTTCACCATGGTATCCATGCTGGATAGCGACAAAGCCAGAAATATTGTCATTAGCCTGCTCATTGCTGTGATTCTCATTTTCAGCGGCATGATGGCCTATGGAAAGCTGTCTGCGCCGGAATATATACAGATCGTTGTTTCCCAGAGCGACGGCGGCATTTTGCTGAAAGATGGCGCACCCAATCCGGAATACCTCACCGGAACCATCCGCACTGCATTTGCGTGGCTCACCACCATTCTCCCCTCCGGCTCCACGATGCTGAGCCTGGACAAGCATCTCTCCTTCGATTGGCGAAATCCGATCTGCGCTGCGACCCTGACCGCTTTGCTCACCGTGATTGGAATCGGTGTTTTCAAAAAGAAAGACATAAAATAAGAGGTAATTATGGAACATCTGCTGCTGGCTGTTATTGCCATTCTGTTGACTGTGATTTTTGCCCTGCTGGGAAAAATCTACCTGATGCACAAAGCTACTTTGGAGATTGGGGAAGCCTTCGAGGTCAAACTGGCAGCAGATACCAACACCCTCATCGACATTTCCTCCCGGGACCCTTACCTGTGCCGGCTGGCAGCATCCATCAACACCCAGCTTCGGATTCTGCGAAAGCAGCGGCACAGGTACTTAGTCGGTGACCGGGAACTCAAGGAAGCTGTCACCAACATTTCCCACGATCTCCGAACGCCCCTCACTGCCATCTGCGGCTATCTGGATTTACTCCAAAGGGAACCCTTAAGTGAAAACGCCGTCCGTTATATCTCCCTCATTGAGAACCGGACAGAGGCCATGAAGCAACTGACCGAAGAACTCTTCCGCTACTCAGTCATTCTCTCTACACAGGAGTTGGAAATGGAAACAGTCTGCCTGAACGGCGTGCTGGAAGAAAGCATTGCCGCTTTCTACGCTGCCCTCACCAGCCGGGGCATTCAGCCCCAGATACACATGAGCGGTAAGCGCATCGAAAAGCAGCTCAACCGGGACGCCCTCAGCCGGGTGTTCAGCAATATTCTGAACAATGCCCTGAAATACAGCGACGGCGATCTGGAAATCACACTCCGCGACGATGGTGAGATTGTATTTGCAAACACCGCTTCCGGATTGAATGAGATTCAGGTTGGAAAGCTGTTTGATCGTTTCTTCACCGTGGAAGCCGCCCGGAATTTAGGTGGTCTGGGGCTGGCCATTTCCAAGACGCTGGTGGAACAGATGGGCGGAAATATCTCTGCAAAACTCGTCGATCATGTTTTATCCATCCAAATCCAGTTCAAATAGGACAGCAAGCCGCCAGTGCTGACACCACACATGGTCAGTACTGGCGACTTTTTTATTATGATATTCAATCATTTTCCTATCCTCAAATCGTTGTATACTATGAGGGGACGCCCTTAGGAGGAATGATCTTGACGCGTGAAGAGAAATTGATGATACGGATTGGACAGGGTGACATGGATGCGGTGGATGAACTGATCGGGCTTTTGTATCCTGAGATTCTCCGCTACTGTCTGTGGCATGCCCCCAACCCAGGTTTAGCCGAGGATGCTGCCCAGGAAACTTTCCTGAAGGCCATCCGCTATTATGACCGCTATGTACATAAAGGGAAATGCAAGGCGTTTTTATACCGAATTGCTGCCAACACTTGTGTGGATATGTACCGAAAGATGGACATTGGAGAACTATCCATCGAGGATATCCCGGCGGAGCTTCCCAGCGAGGAATCTGGATTTGAGCGGATTCACGCTGATCTGAATTTCCACCAGCAAATCCGCTCCCTGCCCCCGGAACAGCAGGAGATACTGCTGCTCCGGTTCGGTCAGGAGCTGACCCTGCGGCAGATTGCTCAGGTCACCGGGGTGCCTCTGCGTACCGTCCAATCCCGGCTTCGGGCAGCTCTGAAAAAACTCAAATCCCAGCTTGAAAAGGAGGAGCATTGTGACAAATAACGACTTAGAAACCCGACTGCATCAAGCCTACCAAGGGGCAGATGTTGAGATTCGTCCATCTTCCATGTCTGAAGCGATATTGTTGGCCCGGAAGGAGGCGTACTCCCGGCGGCAGCGGCTTTCCTTCTCGCAATTCCTATCCATGCAGATTCGCTTCATTGGCTGGAAGGTCTGGGCTGTGCAGGCTACTTGTCTGCTTGCAGTCTGCGGCCTGCTTTTCCATCTCTTTGGACAGGGATATTGGAAAGACCCCCAATCCGTGGCAGGGCTGCTGGCCTGTCTGTCCCTTTTCATCTTTATGACAGCACCCCCGTTTCTCTACCGCTCCGTCCGCTATCGAATGCAGGAAGTGGAAGCGGCAGCACGGTTTTCTTCCGTTCGGCTGCTTATGGCAAGGCTCATCATCATCGGAATCGGCGATGGTGCGTTGCTTGGCGGTATTCTGTTGACAGCAGCAGTAAAAACTGCATTACAGCCAAGCAGTGCGGTAGTTTCCATCATCTTTCCTTTTCTGCTGGCAAGCAGCGGATGTCTCTATCTATTGGGGCATGTCTGCCCCCGGCAGTTTCTTGCGGGAAGTATGGGGCTGTGCGGTTTTCTGCTTGTGGGGCTTTCTCTGGCACACCGTCATTTCCACTTTTTTACGGTGCCCAGCCTTTCTCCGGGGTGGGTCGGGTTATGCGCCCTGCTGATTGCTTTTTGCTGTCATCAATTTCACCATCTCCTCTACCACTGCGCTTACGCAGAAATGCAAGTAATCTGAAAGGATACACATTATGGATTTATGTATTGAACATATTTCAAAACGCTTCAAAGACATGACGGCGGTGGACGACATTTCTTTGAGCCTTACCCCTGGTGTCTGGGGACTGCTGGGTGCCAACGGCGCGGGAAAAACCACCTTGATGCGGATGCTTGCTGGAATCATGCAGCCCACCTCCGGGCAGATCACCTATGACGGCATTCCCATTTCTACCCTGGGACAGCGGTACCGGGATATCTTTGGGTATCTGCCCCAGGAATTTGGGTTCTATCCCGAATTCACGGTACAGGATTATCTGGAATACATTGCCGTGCTGAAAGGACTGACGGCAACGGACAGTAAGCGGAAAATCGGCGAGCTGCTGGAACAGCTGACCCTCACCCATGTTCGGCGCAAGAAGATCGCCAAGCTGTCCGGCGGCATGAAGCGCCGTGTGGGCATTGCTCAGGCGCTGCTGAACGAGCCGGAGGTTTTGATTCTGGACGAACCCACCAGCGGTCTTGACCCCGGAGAACGGGTGCGTTTCCGGAATCTGCTCTCGGAATTTGCCCATGACCGGATTGTGCTGATCTCCACCCACATTGTCTCCGATGTGGAGTACATCGCCACCCGGAATGCGGTGATGAAGGGCGGAAAGCTGCTGGCCTGCGGCACAACAGAGGAACTGGTCAAGCTGGTGGAGGGCAAGGTATGGACTGCCACAATCCCGGCAAATGTCCTCGGGGAATATGAAAGAAGATTGCCCATCGTCAATCTGCGCAACGAGGAAAATGGGGATATCTCCATACGGTATCTAGCGGAGGAACCTTCTGTATCCAATTCCACCGCTGTGACGCCCCGCCTGGAAGATCTGTATTTGTGGCTGTTTCCCCAGGAAGCCCCGGAAAGGAGGTAAATTATGCGCCTGATGAAATTGGAACTGAAACGGGTTCTCAAAACCCGATTGACTTTGATTCTGCTTACCTTTTCGCTGGTGTTGTCACTGGTGATGGCATATATCCCAACCACCTTTTCCTACATCACCTATCGGGATGCCAATGGAGATGCCGTAAAGCTCCTTGGCCTGGATGCGGTACAGTATCTAAAAACGCTGCAATCGGACACCGCAGGGGAAGTAACGCCGCAAAAGGTAAGACAGGCTGTGGAAGATTATCAAACTTGTCTGACAAAGTACGGTGTGGACAATACCTGTGACCTGCCGGACGGAGTCTATGAAGCGGAGATCTTGCCCTACGCCCTGCTGCTTCATGGCGTCCGGGAAGCCTTCGCTGATCCCAACAGCGGCATCGCCCCTTCTCTGATGGACATTGACCCTGAAAAAATTGAGGACTATTACGGTGCCTGTGAGGCACGGCTGGATTCTCTGATGAAGCTGGAACAAAGAGACCACCCAGCAGCACAGGAAGCCGCAAAGCGCCTATACAGCCGGGTGGAAACGCCCTATCAGCTCTATCCCGGCTATAATACGGATGCAATGGACTACCAGCTGCTTTTGTCCTTTCTCATCGTCCTGTTCTGCACAGTAATCGCCGCCCCCATTTTCACTTTGGACTATCAGACAGGGGCCGATGATATCTACCGTTGCACCAAATATGGTCGGATAAAATTTGCCGTAACAAAAATTGTTTCCGCCTTGCTGATCTGCGGCTCTGCTTTTTCCCTTTGCGCTGTGGTGTTTCTTCTGGTGTCCAACAGCCTGTACGGCTGGGAATGCACGAAAACCTCCATTCAGATGCTGTATTCAATCGTAAATCTGCCAAATCTGAATCTCGGCCAGCTGCAATGGGTCTGCGCCGGAGGTTATCTTCTGTGCCTGCTGGCAACCATGAGCTTTACCCTGTTTCTTTCTTCCAGACTTCGGAATGTGGTGGCTTCCCTCTCCGTGTCACTGGTATGCTGCATTCTTCCGGTGATCCTCTATGTGGCCCTGCCTTCTGAGATTGGACAATGGATTTATACCATTCTCCCCGCAGGTGGAGTGGCTTTGCAGGCCAGCTTTCTTTATACCCTCGTTGATTTTGCCTTCTGGAACATAGGCAATCTCGCAATTTGGACACCCTATGTGATGCTAGGGGCATATTGTGTAGAAATTCCCCTGTTCCTATGTCTCGCTGTCTACTCCTACTGCACACGCAAAGCATAATAACAATTTCGCCGCCAGTGCTGGCACCCCACGGTGCCGGTACTGGCGGCTATTTTTATTTTTTGCTGGCAGAGTGAGATCCAGGTAATAGTTCTGCAAGTCTTTTCTATTTTCCTATACAACACTCATGCTTTTGTGAGAAAATCTTGATTCTTCGTATTCTATGTGCTATAGTAATTGTAAATTAGACATTGATTGGAGAATGCCTATGTCAGTCAGTTACGATAAGCTTTGGAAACTGCTTATAGATAAAAAGATGAACCGTACTGAGTTAAAAGATGCAGCAGGGATTAGCTTCAATGTTTTAGCAAAACTGGGTAGAAATGAATTTGTTTCAATGGAAAGCCTCCAGAAAATATGTCAGTCTCTTTCTTGCAATATTGGCGAGATTGTGGATTTTGTTGAAGAAGTATCCGTTGAGCATCAAGAAAACCAGTCATACATTAGGAGAGAGTAGTTTATGCAGCAGCCTTTGACTTGTGTTGAAATATGTGCTGGTGCTGGTGGACAAGCTTTGGGTCTTGCAATGGCTGGCTTTGTTCATGTTGCACTTGTAGAATATGAAAAAGATTATTGCAAGGTTCTGAAGCAGAATCGCCCCGAATGGAATGTTATTTGTGCCGATGTACATAACTTTGACGGCCGCCCGTACAAGGGTGTGGATTTATTAGCCGGTGGTGTTCCTTGCCCCCCATTTTCAGTTGCAGGAAAGCAACTTGGACAAGAAGATGAGCGAGACCTTTTCCCTGAAGCGATCCGGTTGATTAAAGAAATTCAGCCTCGAGCTGTTATGCTTGAAAATGTTCGTGGTTTCCTTGACCCTGGGTTTGACGAATATAGGAAGCACATTTTTAGGTCAATTCAAAAACTAGGCTATGTAACTCATATTAAGTTACTTAGTGCCTCTGATTATGGTGTCCCACAACTTCGTCCCAGAGTTGTCATTATCGGAATCCGCCAAGACCAACTTGGTGCATTTGCTTATCCAGATGAAAGACCCGAAAGAGCCCCTTCCGTTGGTGAAACACTCTATGATTTGATGGCACAGAATGGTTGGAGGGGTGCAAAACAGTGGGCAGCAAACGCTAACCGAATTGCTCCTACATTGGTAGGCGGCTCAAAAAAACACGGTGGTCCCGATCTTGGCCCCACAAGGGCTCGAAACGCTTGGGCCGAACTTGGAGTAGATGGACGGGGAATTGCAAATGAAGCTCCTGCCGCTGATTTTGAGGGTATGCCCCGCTTAACCAGCCGAATGATGGCCCGGATTCAGGGGTTCCCTGATACATGGACTTTTGGATCAAAAAAGACAGTTGCCTGCCGGATGATCGGAAATGCATTTCCTCCCCCGGTTGCTCAAGCAGTCGGAGAAAAAATAAAGGAGTGTCTTGAACATGGATGCATTAATAGCAAATGCGAGATTTCATTTTCACAAGCAGTTGTTTGAAACCAATACCTTGACTTTGACCTCAGTTGGCGTTGCTTCCAATGCTGATACCAGCAGCCGCGGTTCAAAGGCGATTGCACGCAGAATTGTTGATATTCTGGTGGATGAGCAACATCATGCCGTTTCGACCGTCGATAAAATCTCTGGGCAGACACTTGGCAAGCAATTTGAAACGCTAACAATGGAGTTCCTCCGGGAGACTTTTCCTCAACTGCAAAATCTGCGGCCTGGAAGGTGGACAATTCTCCAGCTTGGCAACAATAACAAGCTGAAAACCAGCGATTTTGCTCAGTATGAGCACCTTGCTTACCTGAACGCGCTCACTACGCAGAATGCGCAGTTGGCCGCTGCGCTCGGAAACGATTATCTTGTTGCGCCTGATGTTGTGGTTTACCGGGATTTGTATGAAGATACCGAAATCAATGCAAGTCAGTGCATAGTCGATGATGATATCGGCAAGATGGCCGATATTCGGAAATCCAATGGAGGCAAACCAATCCTTCATGCAAGTGTTTCTGCAAAGTATACGATGCGCAGTGATCGGGCGCAGAACAGCCGGACAGAAGCTCTGAACTTGATTCGGAATCGTAAAGGCCACCTGCCTCACATTGTTGTGGTTACAGCAGAACCTATGCCCAACCGGCTTGCATCCCTTGCCCTCGGAACCGGCGATATAGACTGCGTATATCATTTTGCGCTCTATGAGCTGATCCGGGCTGTCAAAGAGGTTGGCTCTGAGGATGCAGTTGAAACGTTGGAAACTCTTGTTCAAGGCAAGCGCCTCAAAGACATCTCGGACTTGCCGTTGGATTTGTCTGTGTAATGGCTGATACACTTTCTCCCGAAAGGAGAAGCGAAATAATGTCCCACATCAAAAGCAAGGACACCAGTATCGAGCTTATGGTGCGGCGCAAACTGTTCTCAATGGGATACCGCTACCGTGTGAATTACAAGGCACTCCCTGGAAAACCTGACATTGTGTTCACAAAGAAACAAGTAGCCATTTTTATTCACGGGTGCTATTGGCATGGGCATGATTGCGGAAGCCGCTACGCACATTCCAGCCAGTCTAACAAGATGTACTGGGGCACAAAAATTGAGCGGACAAAGCAACGAGATGAAAAGCACATTCAGGCGCTTGAGGCTGACGGCTGGACAGTCATAGTGCTTTGGGAGTGCCAAATTAGGCAAAGTTTTGATCAAGTAATAAATCTAATAATCGAAACATTAGAACAATAAGTCGGTGTCGTTATGAAGAAGTTGTATATTATTTTGGGGAATGGGTTTACTATCGATTTTTTGCATTATTATGCCGAGGTTGATTCCAAAATCAACGATAAAATCGATGTAAAAAACTTGTTTCGACTTGGCGATAAAATTGATACGCCTTGGGATGATAAACCTGGATTCCTTTCCTATAGGTACTGTCCATCTTTATGGACATTAGGTGCCCGCCCTGGTAATACCGCCCAAGAAAGTACCGCTTTGATTGAGGAAATCATTACCTGTGCCAACATGTTCTTTGATTTTGTTAATGAACCAGTACAGAAAGCAGAAAGACTAAAGATGGTCGACTCGAGAAAAGATAGGATTTATCTCAAAGCATACTCTGAACTCATAGTCTACTTGAGGCACTTATTTTCATGTTATAACGATTCTATCCCTACAGATAAACTTAAAGAATTTCTTTTGGGGACAACATGGGGATGGGTATCCTTTTTTAAGAGACTTACCGCTTCTAAAGAATATGATAAAATTGTCTTTGTTACATATAACTATGATATATGGTTAGAACGAATTTTATCATGTCTCAAAATTCCATTCAGTATTAAAGGATTTGAAGCAGAAACGACACCTTACGTAGAGATAATTAAGCCTCATGGGTCCATTAGCTTCGTTCCTAAGAATCACACTACAACCTATTCTGTTAGTTACAGTTTGGATTTTGAAGGTGTCTCAATTGACCAGCTGGAACTGAAATACAACGACTTAACTCATTATGGAAAAGGTGCAATTATTCCACCGGCTGGAGACTCTATGCGTTTAAACGTTACGGCGCCTTGGTCGCAGCATTTAAGAAACGCAGCCAAAAGCGCCGCGCTGGATATTTCAGAAAATGATGAAGTGGTCTTGTGTGGAATATCCTATTGGCATGTTGACCGACGCGAGCTGGATGAGTTATTGCTTAATCTCAATCAAGATTCCGGGTTTACTTTTATAAATCCATCGCCACCCCGCGATTTAAATGCGGTTCTAATTAGTATATTCAAGAATTATGTTCAGCAAAGTTCATCATCAGAGATTGGAGGTATTCTAAATGGCAAAACTGTTTGAACGAAAATCAACATCACTCACGATCTCCGAATTCTATGATAACTACACATCCAACAAATATCGCTTTGATGTTACCTATCAGAGAAAAAGTGGTGTTTGGTCAGAGGATAAAAAATCTTTTTTAATTGACTCCATTTTGAAAAATTATCCTGTGCCTGCCATCTTTTTACGCCCATGTGTTGATAATGATACTGGAAAAACGGTTTATGATGTTGTTGATGGAAAGCAGCGCTTAGAAGCTATTGTCGACTTTATTGAAAACAGAATTGCGCTAACCACTTACTTTGCCGAAGATGATTTTATAGATGATGCTAATCTCGAAACCGCATCTGAAATTGCAGGATTGACATTTGCCGAAATAAAAAAACGAAATAAGAGTTTTCCAGACTATATTAAACAGTTTTGGACTTATGCACTTAATATCGAATACCTATACGAACAGAAAGAAGATCTTGTGGCAACAGTTTTTGACCGGTTAAATCGAAACGGAGAACCTCTTACTAGGCAAGAACTACGAAACGCAAAGTATTCTGATAGCCCACTGCTTAAGACAATTAAGGAACTCACGAGAACAGATTTTTGGGACGATAAATTATCACGCCTTAAAAGTGTTCGCATGGAGGATATTGAGTTTATCTCAGAATTATTCTTTCTTGTAGCGGAGGACCGAGTGTTGGATTCTTCGCAGGAAACACTAGATTTGCTGTATGAGAAATATCGAAATGATACTACGGGTATATCAAAAGCTCAGAAAGCGTTCATATCTATTCTTACGACCATTAATAAGCTAAATATTAATTTTGATGCAAATAAGCGTCTCTGCTGGACGACACACCTTTATAGCTTATTTTCACTTGCGTGGCTATTAAACAAGCAGGGGGAACTTGACCCTAATATAGGCGCAAAGATCAACGATTTCTATACTGCATACTTTTCCAAAACTACGGATTATACTGGTAGCTTAAAAGCCTATAAGGAAGCATCGTCAAGTCGAACTCGTTCGGAAAGTCAGCGAAAAAACCGGCTATTAGCGCTTGCTGAATATTGCGGTATACAAATATAGTAGTCAGCAAAGATCGCGGCAACAAAATGGCAACAAAAAATCAGATAGCCTCTGGTTTTTGGATAATGAAAAGTATAGGAATAACCCACGGAATGCTTCATAAACAAAATTGTTTATGTTACGCTTCAGAGAAGCGAGTGGGAATAATAGCGACTGACTTACAAGTGCCCGAAAACCCTTGCTAAGAGCTTTCGGGCACTTTGCATTTTGAAGCAAATAGTTATGCAGTTCCTTTGTAACCGGTAATAAAAACTTCTATCTTCTAAAAAGAATCGTTGCGGGTGGTCATGCGGAAAAGAGAGGAGCGTTCCGTCGTGTTTGATTTTCTGAAAAAGGGAACGGAAATCAATACAGCTCAAATTGTCGATGAAATTGAAGCAGCGGTATATGTTCATGTCAAGCCGTATGGATTCAAAAAGTATGGCAGAACGCTTCACCGCTTCGTCTCAGAAGATATTTCGCAAGTGATTCATTTTCAAAGCGGTATGCCAACGCGCGGCATGGGCGGACTGCTCTGTGTGAATTTAGGCATTCGTATCCCGGAATGTTCCGAACGCGTTTTTCAGCTCAAAACGGAAAAGAAAAAATACTATCACGAATATGAATGTACGATTCGCTCTCGCCTCGGAACAATCAGTGGTAAGCAGGAAACATGGTATGATCTTCGCAAGAAAACAGATGGGATCATAAAGAATATCATGGACGAAATAGATCAATATGTTTTGCCGGCTTATGAGGTTTTAAGCAGCCGAGAGGCTATTCTAAAACACAGGAAGGAATATCCTTTATTGGACAATATGTCGTCTCGTCTTATGGCTTTGGAAGAATGCATGATATACGGACATCTCGGCAACATCGAAGAAGCAAAGCAGCTATTTGAGCGCCATTATCGATCCGTAGTGGAAGACTATAATGACCAGGTGAAAAACGGGCGCAAACTGTATCTGAAAAAAGGCGAACGAGTCATTTTTATGGGTCAGAACATAACCGCCGAAAAGGATGGATATGTGACCTCATACGGAGCGAGTCATGGAAATATTGATTATCTTGATGAATTAGCAACCAATCTTGGCTTACGATAAAAGCCGTCCTCGAATCGCATTATTCATCCCGGCGCTTATCACCCCTGATAAGATTTTGATAAGCATCCATCGTATAGCCAAGATAATATGGAGAATCAAAATTCTCAGAAGAACAGAAGCAAATATTATCTAAGCAAAATCCGTTAAGATATGTGTTCTTGCATTGAGTGGGAATGATTTGCACAGGGTAAAAAACACCAGAGAAATCCATGCTTTTTGAAGGCTGAGACTGCCGCTGGCAACGTTTTGGCAACATCTTTTCATAATTCATAAAAAAAGGAGCTAACTGATCCCATTCGTCAGTTAGCTCCTTTTTTGCATGTTTTAATCTTTCAGCCAGTCAGCAAAAGCTTTACCAGATAGTCGCTGAGTTTCTGGGATGGTATTTTGTGCCATTTCCGGGTGTACAGCCGGGAAAAATTTACAGATTCAGGAGGTACTTATGAAAACAGGGCTTACCAAGAAACAAAAGAGAACCAGCATTTGCTTTACAGAAGCAGACGAGTTTGTAGAAATCTTTACCTACAACACAGACTTCAAAAAGAGGCTTGCGGCCTTTGCCGAGAAATATCCCACAGAATGCCGTTAACTGGACGACGACGGCAACGGCTGCAAAAACCTTTGCCATCAAAAAAGGCCGTTTTGGCATCCGCTTGGCGGCACCTTACAGTGAAAAGAGACGGCAAGCTGCCAGCGAGCTGGCGAAGAAGAACACACAGAATTTGAGGAGAACGACGAAATGAAATTTGTGATATTTTCCCATTAAGCAGAATATGGGTCGATATATTCAGAGGTTCCCTAAATCATTTGTAGCTAAGTACAAAATACATATTTGCATCTTCTATGCCGTTGTTGATATATTTATGCTCCGCACTTGCGTCAAACGCAACGGCAGTCCCTTTTTTTAGCTGGTAAATATTGCCACCAACAGCGACCTCGACTTCCCCATCAGCGACCATCACGTACTCTGTCCGCCCGTTCTTGTGAGTCTGCGACACATGATTGCATCCAGGTTTGAGAACACAATAGAAAATTTCAAAGCCTGTTGCAGGTGTAAATGGAAAAATACAGTAAAACAAGATTTTTCCGTCGTTGTCAACAACCGGAGAGGTGTTCTCAATATACTTGATATCGCAATACAGAGATTGAGGGCTCGTCAGAAGATTGTCGTATCGTATTTTTAATCCGTTTGCGATTTTCGAAACCGTAGCCAGTGTCGGAACAGACTCAGATCGTTCGATCTGGCTCAGCATGGTTTTGCTTACACCAGTCATGGAAGAAACCGCATCAAGGCTGAGTCCCATGCTCTTCCGGATGTTTTTCAAGTTTTCGCCGATTTTCAATTGCTCGTCCATGAATTCCGCCTCCTGTTATGCCGCTGCAGGCAGATATAATATACTCCATCCATTTCGGGTAAGCATATTCTCTTATTCTAACAGCGTATCTAAGGATATGTCAATGTGGTAATACCACTAAATTTCTGAAGACAAAATTTGTAGAATTGCGTTATTGACAGAGCGGCTGAAATGATGCATTATGTATATACGTTATAGCGAACATAAATCCGTTGTAACGAATACCCGTAACTACGGGATTCAACAGGAGGGTACACCATGAAAACCATTGCTGTATTAGGAACTGGAAATGTAGCCCAGACAATTGCTGTCGATATGAAAGCCAAGGGTCAGGAAGTCCGGCTGTTTGCGCCTGACTATCTGTTCTCCAGATTCCAGACCATCGCAATTTCTCATGAGATTGAATGCGTCGGCGAATTTAATGCAAAAGAAAAGATCGATGTGGTGACTTCCAACATTGACGAGGCTGTAAAGGGTGCAGACTATATCATCATCTGTGTCCCTGGCAATCGTCATGAGGAATTTGCCAAAATCCTGAAGGGGCATACCACAGCTGAGCAGATCGTGATTACCTTCAACGGCTGTATGGCCTCTCTGATTTACAAGAACGTATGGGGCGATGACCCTACTTGCCCCATCTTTGTGGAATCTACGATCCCGCCCTTCAGCACCAGGCGGGCAGAACCAGGGAAGGTTCGTATGTTTGAGCGTCATCTAGCACCTATCGCGTTTTTCCCCGCCGCCGCCGCAGAGAAATACTACGATCAGATTCGCAAGGATGTCTATGATTTCCCCGGTCTCTACAGCGATGTTCTTGAGTGCGGTCTAAGCTTGATTAATCCTACTGTACACCCTGGCCCTTGCCTTGTCAACCTCAGCAACATCGAAAAGCCAGATGTCAACTTCTTTTTGTACGAGCACGGATTCCAACCCTCCGGTCTGAAAATTGACGTTCTCCTTAACAAGGAACGGCTGAAAATTGGTAAGGCGCTCGGCTATGATATCCATGCTCTGGAGGATTTTGCTGGCGTCGATAAGGTCGATTCCTGGGTGCCACTGTATGCTATGGGCCACGGTTGCCACAACCTCACCTCGATTGCCGGCCCCAATGATATCAACTACCGCTATCTGACGGAAGATATCCCAATCGCTCTGGTCTGCTGGGCCTCTATCGCGGATCAGCTGGGCATTGAAACGCCCATCATGGATGCTGTGATCACTCTGGTCGGTGTCGCCCATGACACAGATTGGTTCAAAAACGGCAGAACTGCCGAAGTACTCGGCATTAGCGGCAGAAACGCCGAAGAGTTGAATCGTTACGCGAAAACGGGCAAATTCTAATCCCACATAGACAATTTTAGAGAGGAGCGTATTGAACGTGAATAGCAATCACGATTTGGACCGCTGTGATTATGACACTGCGGCCATCACTGATTATGATCCGCGCTTTGAAGCAAGCAAAAAGAGCGCTTTGTTTCTGCACATTCTCGGCATTGTCGCATCTATAATTGGCACCTGCTGGATGTTTTATTTCGGGACGGGCGATCCCACACAGATGACATACTTTTTGGGTTTTCCTCTCTGGTTTTCCGGTGCGACAATTATCTACACCATCATGACCATCATTGGCATCGTTCATATCTGTAAATGGGACGAATTTCCGCTGACAGCAAGAGCTGATAGAAAGGGGGAGAAATAATGGCACAGGATCTTGGCGGCTTTACCATTGCCCGCTCTACTTCGGTCACCATGCTGCTAATCTTTTCGGTGTATTCAATTATCATCGTCGGATTCGGATTCTATGTAAAAGCACAGGCCCGGAAGGGTGGCTCCGACAACCTCGCGTCCTTCCTTACAGGAGGCGGCAACATCGGTGCATTTTCCATCGCCATGATTGCCGCGACAAACGCCATGTCCGGCGGTTCCATGGTTGCGGCTCCCGGCCTCAGCTACGCAGTCGGGTTTGCTTCCCCTCTGATTTATTACAGCGGATTTCTGACCTCCGCCTACTGTCTTGGTGCTGTTGGACGGAAAATTGCTATTCTGCGTGAACGGACTGGCGCAGTTTCCTATTTGCAGCTGCTGCGCCTCCGTTTTCAATCCAAGGGTGTTGTGGGCGCGCTGGCAGTCACGGGCGCGTTGGGCCTGGTGTTTTTTGGATGCGGCCAAATTTCCGCCGGTGCCAAAATCTTCGCGGCAGTCACTGGCAGCAACAGCTACTATCTCGGTTTGTTCCTGGTGATTATTATCTCTGTTGTTTACACGGTTTCAGGCGGTGTAAAATCTCTGGCAAAGGTAGCTGTTATTCAGGGTGTAGTTATGCTTGCGGCCACGTTTTCTATCATTGGCGTTTTGATATTTAGAAACACCCAAATGTATGGAGGCGTCACCCAGGCTATGCAGAGCCTTGCCGTTACCTTCCCAACAATTCTCCAAGCGCAGTCCTCCGGTTCCTTTTGGAATATCCTGGGCCTGTCCCTCTTTTTCGGCGTTGGTGTTGGTGTCATGCCTCATTCTCTGTCTGTTTCCATGACATATAACGACCACAAAAAGCTGAAGCTGGGGATTTTGATCGCCACGTTAACATTCTTTATTGTCAACGGTCTGATGTGCATGATTGGTCCGCTGGTCCGTGCAATCAATCCGAATATTGCTGTTGCTGACTACACCTCTATGTTTGTGGCCACTAATCTGCTTCCTTCCTGGGTGGGCGGCATTATCTTCTCTGGTGTGTTCGCTGCTGTTCAATCCTCCATTGCCGGTATATGCATCTCTGCCGGTGCTATTCTGGCAAAGGATTTCATCGTCGACTGCCTCATGAAGGAAGTTCCTGAAAAAACGCAGAGCAGAATCAATTATGGCGTCATTATTGGCGTCGGTGTGATTGGTGTGCTGGTTGCTCTGAAGCCTACAGACATTACACAGTACATGATTAACTTTGCTCTCGGCAGCATTGGCGGCGGCTGGTATTGGCCAATCCTCTTGGGATTTTATTGGAAAAAGGCCACAAAAACCGGTATGATCCTCTCCACGATTGGTGGTTATGGAACGTATATTGTCTGCTATTTTCTGTCCAGTATTATCCCTTACACCAAAGCCTGGTGGGGCGTTGCCATGGGTGGCGTAAACGCCTTTATTCCCGCTTGGATTGTATCCTTGATCTGCATGGTAGCCGGAAGCCTTTTGACACAGAATCAGAAAGTGCCTTTGGGGTATTATCAAGTGTTTTTCTGCTCGGATTATGATGAGAAATATGCAAAACTAGATTGTAAATTGCGGTAGTGTCAAGAGTTATGCGCAAAATTAATTACGGCACAGATACACGCAAAATTGATTACAGCTCTGGTAGAAATCTATTACAGGGGGCGGCTTAACCGCCCCTCGGCTACCGATTTCCCGGGAGGCTGGGATGGTATGCGCACCGGGAAGGTGTGGATGCCGTTCCAGCCTCCCGGGAAACCTAATGCAAGGGATCAGCCTTCTTTCCGGTTGGCGAACATGATAACACACTGATATGAAAATACAAAGCTTATTCCAAAAACTTTGAATGATTTGGATCGCTTTTTCTAAAAAATACTTGATACCGTATATAACACCTAATATAGGAACAGGAGGGACTTCTATGAATAATACAATGGAATATAAAGGCTATCTCGGCAGTGTGGAATTTTCGGAAGAAGACGCTCTGTTCTACGGCAAGATTCTGGGCATCCGGGCATTGGTTTCCTATGAGGGAAGCAATGCACGGGAGCTGATTGCGGATTTCCATAGTGCGGTAGATGATTATCTGGATTTGTGTGCGCAGTCCGGTGCGGAATCGGAAAAAGCATACAAGGGCAACTTCAATGTGCGTATTTCTCCTGAGCTGCATAAGCAAGCTGTTGTTGCCGCCATGGCACGAAATGTGAGCCTTAATAGCTTTGTAGAAGCGTCTATTGCCAAAGCGGTTCATACAAGTGCTTAACAGAACAATGATAGTATATATATTATACGCCAAAGGCACTTTATCACCCCTGATAAGATTTTGATAAACATCCATCGTATAGCCCGGATAATATGGAGCCTCAAAATTCTCAGAAGAACAGAAGCAAATATTATCTAAGCAAAATCCGTTAAGATATGTGTTCTTGCATTGAGTGGGAATGAGATAATCCAAATAAAATGCTCTGCTGAGTTTTTGGAACGAACTCGGCAGAGCATTTTTTGTCTTAAAGAATGTCTTTGAATTTGGAAACCAGGGAATCACTCAGTTCCTGGGAGGGGCCAACCTTTTTGAATTTTCCAGAGGTGTCGTATTTTGGACATCCCCGTCGTGGAAAACAGATTCTATGGACGAAACGCTGCAAGGAATTTGAGATTGAAAAGGGACGCTTCTCTTTCCGGCTGACCGTCCCATACAGAGAGGAACGCCGCAGGGTGGCAAGGGAAGCGGCGAAAAACGAATAAAAGGGTTTTAGGGCTTCGCTGATTGTTGCGTTGGCAGCTCCACCGCAATGGTAGTGCCCTTCTCCGAACTTTCCTCTACCCAAACGGAGCCGCCGTGGAGGTCGGTGATCTCCCATACCAGTGAGAGCCCCAGTCCTGCGCCACCGTATTCCCGGCTGCGAGACTTGTCCACCCGGAAGAAGGGCTGGAAGATACTGCGCTGATACACCTCCGGGATGCCGCAGCCGGTGTCTGAGACGCGGAGAAGGAGCTTTTTCGGCTCCTGCGCGACAGAAACCCGCACCGAGCCGCCGGAATGGTTGTACTTGATGGCATTCTCAGCCAGGTTGAAGACCAGGCGGTAGATCAGCGCGTCGCTGCCGGTCATAACGCCGTCGCCCTCCGCCGTCAGCGTGACGCCGCGCTTTTCCGCCAGCGGCGCGAGATCCGTGAAGATCTCCTCGATCATGGGAGCGAGCTGAATCCGCTCGTTCCGCGCCACCTGCCGCAGATTGCTCATCTCCAGCAGAGTCTTGGTCATCCGGGTCAGCCGCTCCGTCTGCTCCCGCAGAAGGGCGAGAAACTCCGCCGTCTCCGGCCGCACGTCGGGATGCTCTGCGGAAAACAGCTCCAGCTGCGCCTGCATCAGCGCCAGCGGCGTGCGCAGCTCGTGGGCGGCGTTGCCGGTGAACTGCCGCTGGGCGGCAAAGGCTGCGTTCAGCCGCTCCAGCATCTGATTGAAGGAGCGGCTGAGCTGCGCAAACTCCGGAAGCACAGCTTCATCGATCTTCATATCCGCCAGGTTGTTCAGCTGCACCTTTTCCACCTGCGAGGCAAAGCTGAGCAGGGGCTTGAGGGCGTGGCCGCTGATGAAGTAGGCAAGAATGCCGCTGAGCAGCGTCACCACAGCCGTGATGTACCAGTTGGTGGTGCGAAAGCGTCCCTGCGCGCCATTGACAACAATCGTCAGATCTCCATCGGGCACTATGAGCTGCGGATCAAAGCTCGCCATGCTTTCCTCATTCGGAAGCACATTGCCGCTGCCCTGCAACGTGTCCGCGATTGTGTCCATATAGTACACGCCGGAGGAACAGAGCAGCAGATTCATAGCCACGCAAGTGACGCCGATGAGCAGAACGGTCATCAGCGTGATACGCCACTGTAAAGAGATCCGCTTCATTCTTCGTTGCCCCCCATCAGATAGCCCTCGCCGATGCGGTTGCGGATGGGATCGTAGCCCAGAGCGGCGCGGAGCTTTTTCCGCAGGGCGGAAATATGTACCCGGATGGAGTTGCTGAAGCTGTCTACGCTATTGTCCCAGACATGGTCTATCAGCTCCTCCTGACTCACCGGCCGCCCCTGATGCACCATCAGATATTCCAGAATCCCCGTCTCCTTGCGGGTCAGCGTCAGGGTCTGTCCGTTGACGCAGGCGGTGCGGGAGCGGGTGTCGAAGGCCAGGCCTCCGCAGGTCAATAGCACATCCTGCTGGGTGAACTGCCGCAGGGTCAGGCTACGAATGCGGGCCTCCAGCTCGGCCAAATGAAAAGGCTTTGCCAGATAATCGTTGGCGCCCGCGTCCAGCCCCTCCACCTTGTCCTCCACCTCGCTGCGGGCGGAGAGGATCAGTACCTTTGTCTCCCGGTCGGTCTGCCGCAGGGTGCGCAGCACCGTCATGCCGTCCTTTTTCGGCAGATTCAGATCAAGAAGCACCAGATCGTATCGTTCCACGCCCAGAAGCGCCAGTGCCTTTTCCCCGTCGTAGCAGTAGTCCACGCTGTAGGCCAGCCGCCGCAGGCTGCGGACGATGGTCTCGCACAGGGCGCGTTCGTCCTCAACTACCAAAAGATGCATGAAAGTCCCTCCTTTGTATTTCCTGTTGTGTGTCATTATAGCAAAAGCAAATAAGGTTTGTGTTAACTTTTCGTTCTTAACGAGGACTTTACCTCTCCTGCGCTATGATAGTGGCAGAAAACAGAAAGGGTGATGAAACATGAGCCACGGAAAAAAGGCGGCGGCGCAGGCCGTGCTGCTGATCGCCGGAATCGCCATGGTGTGCTTCGGCGTATGGCGGGGCGAGGCGGAGACGGTGCTGAGCAAGGCAATCAAATTGTGTCTGGAGTGTGTGGGCATTGGGTAAAAAGTTTTCAGGCGTTTCACAGACCATGTCCCGCTTCCGGGGCTGGATTCAGGCGGGGGCGACGCTGCTGACCAACCTGCATCTGCCGAACTTTCTCAAGGGCGGACTGTATCAGGGCGCGGGGAAAACCGTCTGCGTGCCGGGGCTGAACTGCTACTCCTGCCCGGCGGCCTCCGGCGCCTGTCCCATCGGGGCGTTTCAGGCGGTGGTGGGGTCTTCCAAGTTCCGCTTTTCCTATTATATCACAGGATTTCTCATTTTGCTTGGCGTTTTGCTGGGACGCTTTATCTGCGGCTTTCTGTGCCCCTTCGGCTGGTTTCAGGAGCTGCTGCATAAAATCCCAACGAAGAAGCTCTCCACAAAGAAACTCAAGCCGCTGACGTACCTGAAATACGCCGTTTTGCTGGTGATGGTTTTCCTGCTGCCGGCGTTTCTTGTGAACGACGTTGGCATGGGGGATCCGTTCTTCTGCAAGTACCTCTGCCCCCAGGGAGTGCTGGAGGGAGCCATCCCGCTGTCCCTCGCCAATTCCGGCATCCGGGCGGCGCTGGGCAGTCTGTTTACATGGAAGCTCGGCATCCTGCTGGCGGTCACCGTGCTGAGCGTACTGTTCTACCGCCCCTTCTGCAAGTGGCTCTGCCCGCTTGGCGCATTTTACGCGCTGTTCAACCGGGTGTCCCTCTTCCAGATGAAGGTGGATAAGAATAAGTGCGTCTCCTGCGGGAAATGCGCCAGAGCCTGCAAAATGGATGTGGATGTGACGAAAACGCCCAACCACGCCGAATGTATCCGCTGCGGAATGTGTATCCGTGCCTGTCCCACCAACGCCGTGTGCTTCCGCTACGGCTTTGGAGACGGTAAAGATAAAGAAAAAGCGGCAGAAACGCCGCAAAAAAACCAAAATAACAAGGAGGAACAAAACATATGAATAAGATGAATAATGCCGGCAGATTGCTGGTACTGCTGCTTGCCGCACTGATGGCGCTTTCTCTGGCAGCCTGCGGCGCAAAGGGCGTCGGTAAAATGGGCAGTGAGCCGAAGAGTCTCGAGGAGGCGGTCGCCATGCACAAGGAGCTGATGGCGGAGGAAACCGCGATTTTCTCGGAGAATACCGCGCTTTGGGAAAAGGTCTTCATGGAAGCCGACAAGGGCATGGCCATGGTTGAGGACGGCAAAAACTACGGCGAGTTCCTGCTGGACACCATCAAGGCCGCTAAGGATCAGTTTACGGCGAGCGAGCGGAGGCTGCTCCGCGGCGAAGCGAAGAAGATTCGCGATATCGAAAGCGCGCTGACCATGCTGGAGGAAAAGTATCCCGAGGTCGCGCAGATGTCCATGGACAGCGACATGAGTATGCCGGCCGGCGACGACATGAGTATGGTTCCCGATGACGGCAGCATGCAGAAATTCCCCGCCTTTGAGGGCAAGGATCTGGAAGGGAACCCGGTGAAGAGCGGCGAGCTGTTCTCCGCTAACGCCGTCACCGTGGTGAATTTCTGGTTCACCACCTGCAATCCCTGCGTGGGCGAGCTTGCCGAACTGGACGCGCTGAACAAGGAGCTGGCACAGAAGGGCGGCGCGCTCATCGGCGTCAACACCTTCACGCTGGACGGCAACGAAGCGGCAATTTCCGAAGCAAAAGATGTACTGGCCAAGAAGGGCGCGACCTATCAGAATGTGTATTTCGCTTCCGACGGCGAGGCGGGAAAGTTCACTACAAACATTTTTGCCTACCCCACCACCTATGTGGTTGACCGCAGCGGCAATATCGTGGGTGACCCCATCGTAGGCGCCATCACGGAAAAGAAGCAGGCGGAGACGCTGCAAAAGCTCATCGACCAGGCTCTTGCCGCCGATATGGGCTGACAAACGAATTTATCTTCTCATGCTATTTCCTGATTAAAATCTTAATTTTAATCAGGAAGGCATCGCCTGATGGCGCTGCCGGTTTTGTGATTTATAAGGAAAGAAATCACAAAACAAGTCTCATATGAACTCCATGCCCTTCAGGCAATTAAAATCTTTTTAAAGATTTTAATTGGAGTTCAGTATAAAATGCGGCTACGTCTGATTTTGTAGGTACTCTTCCGGGCCCGTATTTGGACGGGGCAGGGGTGCCAAAAGTGCCGGGTTTTCCGTGAAAGTATGGAAAACCCGGTGCTTTTTTGCTGCTTCAGGAGAGAATATCCTCCCAACAGGGCTGCGTCCCATTGGAAGGGCGGCTGCCGGTGGGTGCGGCGCCGGGGGAGCGAAAACACGAAAAGGTGGGGGAAAAGTCATGGAATTGGTTTCGGGTTCGTCCATGCGCACAAAAAACATGACGAAATAGTGCGCTTTTTGTAGAATCCAATGAAATGCAAAAAACATTTGACAACGAGTGGCGGATAGTGCATAATATATGTAACGTTTCTGGGGGGAATACCTCCTGAGGGACGTAAATCTGACGGATGACTTCTGATCGTCTGTCTTAAAAATTTCTGAGGGAGGAATTCTGAATGAAAAAGTTCACCAAGCTTCTGAGCCTGCTTCTGGCAGTCGTTATGATGCTGGGTCTGGCTGCCTGCGGTTCCAATGGCACCACCGAGACTGCTGCACCTACTGCTGCCGACGTGTCCGCTGAGACCAAAGCAGATACTGCAGCAGCACCCACTGCGCCCAACCGCGCGATTCTGGGCAGCATCACCGAGCTGTCCGGCGACTTCCGTTATCCCGGCTGGGGCGGTTCTTCCGCCGGCGCGTCCGATCAGGACATCCAGAAGCTGACCATCGGCTACGGCACTATGGAGACCAACCAGGGCGGCGCTTACGTCTGGAACGAGACCGCTGTCAAGGATCACACCGAGACTGACAACGACGACGGCACCGCTACTTACACCGTGACCATCAACGAGGGCCTGACCTTCTCCGATGGCACCCCCATCACCGCTGCCAACTATCTGGCGCAGGTCATGGCGTTCTCCACCCCCGTTGCTGTTGCTGCCGGTATGCCCGGCACCATGGGCCAGTCCTTCGTGGGCTACAAGGAGTTCAACGCTTACACCGGCGAAGAGGCTGAGGGCACTTCCAAGATCTTCTCCGGCATCCGTCTACTGGATGAGTACACCTTCTCCGTGACCGTGTCCTCTAACTACCTGCCTTACTACTTCGCTTACACCTATGCCGCGTTTGATCCCGCTCCTCTGGGCCTGTGGCTGGGCGACGGCGTGGAGATCAAGGATGACGGCGAAGGCTGCTATCTGTCCGATGCGTTCTACGCTAAGGACGACGCCGGTGAGTACGTCACCACCGCTCACCTGAATGAGAGCCGTTACGACGTCTCCACCTACCCCTTCTCCGGCGCTTACGTTATCACCGACTGGGATCAGGGCACCAAGCAGTGCACTCTGACCATCAACCCTGAGTTCAAGGGCAACTTCGAGGGTCAGACCCCCTCCATCGAGACCATTGTCTATGTCTTCGTCGTTTCCGAGACTCAGCTGGAGCAGCTGAAGACCGGCGCTGTTGACGTTCTGTCCGGCATCACCGGCGGTGACGACACCAAGGCCGCTCTGGCGATCGTTGACGATGTGAACTTCTCCGAGGTTCACTACCAGAGAGCCGGCTACGGCAAGGTCGAGTTCGAGTGCGACTTCGGACCCACCATGTTCCCCGAGGTTCGTCAGGCCATCACCTACCTGCTGAACCGTACCGAGTTCTGCCAGACCTTCACCGGTGGCTACGGCGTCGTCGTTGACGGCCCCTACTCCCCCGACTTCGACATGTGGAAGGCTGTTCAGGACGACATCGAGCTGATCGACTACACCTTCTCTCCCGACACCGCCAAGAAGGTTCTGGAAGAGGGCGGCTGGATCTACAACTCCAAGGGCGAGCCCTACGTTGAGGGCGCTACCGGTGTTGACGCTGTCCGTTACAAGAAGCTGACCGCTGAGGAAGCCAATGCGAAGGACATCTTCGGCAACGACGCCGGCAACAAGACCTACGCTTCCGTTGCGAACACCGATAACGTGGTCTACAAGACCGTTGAGATCAACGGCGAGTACTACATGCCTCTGGCCATCAACTGGTTCGGCACCACACCCAACACCGTTACCGACCTGCTGAACACCAATCTGGCCAACTCCTCCGACGTTGCCGCTGCCGGTATGGTCATCCGTGCTACCACCGGTGACTTTACCACCCTGCTTGGCAACATCTACCGTGACGCCTCCATGGGCTACGGCGGAACCCCCATCTACGGCATGTGCAACCTGGCTACCGGCTGGAACAACGCTGTCTATGACTACGCCTACAACTGGAGCCCCAGCGTCGATTACGCCGGCTACTCCTCCAACAAGGTCATCGATCCTTACGATCTGGCGTTCCCCTATGATCAGACCGCTGACCGTCTGACCTACGAAGAGGCCGTTGAGGCTTCCGGCGACAAGCTGGGCATGGATTACCTGTCCATGGGTATGGTTTACAACGCCACTACCGAGGACGAGTACAACGAGTGGTGGATGGCTTACATCGAGAGATGGAACGAGCTCATGCCCGACATCCCCCTGTACTCCAACTACTACTATGACGTGTACAACGCCAACATTGAGAATTTTGTGACTTCTCCCTTCTTCGGACCTGCTCGCGCAATTCTCTACTCCAACATCAAGGGCTACTAATCCGGCTGACTGCTTGAGCTTGTAGAACTTGGAATGGGGCAGCCCCCAAAGGCTGCCCCATTTTGGAGTCTATGTCCCATACTATAATAAAATAGAGGGGCGACCCGGTTGTCGGTTTTCCTCAGACCGCACCTTTGCATAAAAGGACTCTGATGAAAACCGATAACTCTGTTTTAGACAATGCGCAAACAAAACCCGTGGAAAACGGTCTGTGCGCCGAAAGAGGTCCCTGCCGCAGCTTGGCTGCGGGGAGGGGAGAGGGTGGATGCAGCCGCTCATACTGAACTCCAATTAAAATCTTTAAAAAAGATTTTAATTGCCTGAAGGGC
>OLWH01000058.1_pt1 | contig 62655 bp, 61 predicted proteins | sample 1673381 | NCBI WGS metagenome assembly OLWH01 (sample SAMEA103958110, study PRJEB25191) | human gut metagenome | reverse complement strand
TTCGTTGGCTGTTTTTTCGCTTACGCTTAAACAATCCATTTATTGTCCAAGGTGTTTTATAGTCGTTTGCGTTATTCAATTTACAAGATACAGCTGTTCGTCTTGCGTTCACATTCGTCCCGCAACGAACTTTTATATGTTAGCACAACTTTCTCCCTTTGTCAAGAACTTTTCCAAATTCTTACAAAGTTTTTTGTGCGCCGCCCTCGTGGACAGCTTGCTTATAATACCATCCAAAGTTCGCTTTGTCAAGGGTTTTTTACATTTTTGGCCGTCTTTTTTATTGTTTTCTACTCAGAGACGACCGTCTCTGGAGGAAAGATTGTTGCTGATCTCCGTCAGGGCGTCCCCTGCGTCAATGCTGGTTTCGTCCTGCATTGCCAGATCTCCCAGACTGACCATGCCGCAAAGCCTGCCGTTCTCCATGACGGGCAGCCTTCTGATCTGTTCCCTGCCCATCAGCCCTGCCGCGAGGGCGACCTCCATGTCCGGCCGGGCGGTGATCACCTTCGCCGTCATCACGTCCCGGACGGGCGTGGACGATGCCGACCGTCCGGCGGCCAGGCACCGGGTGACGATGTCCCGGTCGGTGACCAGGCCGCACAGTCTTCCGTCGCTGCCGCACACGGGCAGCGCCCCAATATTGTAGCGGTCAAGCGTCCGCGCCGCCACCGCCACGGATTCCTCCGGGTTGATACGGATGACCGGATTTGTCATTACATCCCGCAATTTCATTGTCATTCCTCCTTTTGGGGTGGAGTATGGACATGTTTTCGGCGGTCTATTCCTTATATACAGAAAATACGGGAGAGCCGGCGGCTCTCCCGTACATAATTTTATGGAATTATTCCTTCACCAGCAGCTCCGCGATCTGGATGGCGTTGGTAGCGGCGCCCTTGCGGACCTGATCGCCGCAGCACCACAGGCACAGGCCGTTGTCGTCCGTCAGGTCGGGACGGATACGGCCGACGAACACAATATCCTGATCGGAGGTGTCCAGCGGCATGGGGTACTGCTTGTTTTTCAGGTCGTCCACCAGCTTACAGCCGGGAGCCTTGGCGATGACCTCCCGTGCCTGCTCCACGGTGACCGGCACGTCAAAGTGGCAGCTGACGGAAATGGAGTGGCTGCGCACAACAGGAACGCGGACGCAGGTGCAGCTGACCTTCAGCTCCGGTAGGTGCATGATCTTGCGGCCTTCGTTCTGCATCTTCATTTCTTCGCTGGTGTAGCCCTCGAACTGCTCGCCGCCGATCTGGGGGATCAGGTTGAAGGCGATCTGGTGGGAAAATACCTTCGGCTCGTAGGTCTTCCCCTCCCGCAGTGCCTCCACCTCATTCATCAGTTCAATGGGGCCGCCCGCGCCAGCGCCGGAAACCGCCTGATACGTGGAAGCGGTCATGGTGCGGATGGGGGCGATGGTGTTCAGCGCGTTCACCGCCGTGACGGTGATGATGGTGGAGCAGTTGGGATTGGAGATGATGCCCTTGTGGTTCTTCACGTCCTCGGGGTTGACCTCGGGCACGATCAGCGGCACCTCAGGATTCAGGCGGAATGCGGAGGAATTGTCCACGAACACCGCGCCGGAGGCCACGATCGCAGGGGCAAACTTCTTGGCGATGTCATTTTCCGCCGCGCCCAGAACGATGTCCACGCCCTTGAATGCTGTGTCGGCGGCTTCCTGAATGGTCACGTCCTCACCGCGGAACTTCACGGTTTTGCCCGCGCTCCGGGCGGAGGCCAGCGGAACCAGCTTCCCGACGGGGAAATTGCGTTCCTGCAGAACCTTGATCATTTCCTGTCCCACAGCGCCGGTCGCGCCAAGGACGGCTACAGTATAGGTTTTCATATATTCATTCCTCCCACACATTATTTTACAAAGCTGTTGTACAGAACCCGGATGGCTTCCTTGAAGTCCTTGTTGTCCACGCCGAAGATGATGTTCAATTCGTCAGGGCCCTGGTTGATCATACGGATGTTGATACCGCTTTCGCCCAGCGCCTTGAAGATCCGGCCGGAAATGCCGGGACGGAAGGCCATCTTCCGGCCGACGGCGGCAACCACGGCAATGTGGTGGTGAACGTCCAAGGTATCCGGCTGGGCTTCCTTTTTGATCTCCGCCATGATGGTGTACAGCTCCTTCTCCACCGCGGCGGTGGGAAGCACAACGGACACGTTGTCAATGCCATTGGGAACGTAGTCCACGGAAATGTTATGCCGTTCCAGCACCGACAGAACTCTGCGCAGGACGCCGACCTGGTTGCTCATGCCCCGCTTGGTCAGGGAGATGATGGAAAAGTCCTTTTTGCCCGTGATGCCGGTGATGAACCGGTCGGGGTCAACGTCGCCGGAGAAGGACTCCTGGATCATGGTGCCGGGGGCGTCAGGGTCGTTGGTGTTGCGGATGTTGACGGGGATGTTCTTCTCCCGCACCGGGAAAATGGAATCCTCGTGAAGCACCTGGGCGCCGGAATAGCTCAGCTCCCGAAGCTCATCGTAGGTGACCTCGGGGATGGCCTGAGGATCGTCCACGATCCGGGGGTCGGCCATGAGGATGCCGGATACGTCCGTCCAGTTCTCGTACACGTCCGCGTCCAGCGCCGCCGCCGCCAGCGCGCCGGTGATGTCGCTGCCGCCCCGGGAGAAGGTGTGGATGGCGCCGTCGGGCATGGCGCCGTAGAATCCGGGGATCACCGCGCCGTAGCCAAGCAGCACCTGATTGCGCAGTGCCTTGTAGGACGTCTCCCGGTTCACGGTGCCGTCCATGTTGAACATTACCCAGTCTGCCGCGTCCACGAACTGGAAGCCCAGGTAGGCCGCCATCAGCTTGGCGGAGAAATACTCGCCCCGGCTGACCAGCTCCTCCTGGGTCACTTCCTTCGCGTCGATGCGCTTTTTCAGAGCCTCCAGCTCCGGCTCCAGCGCCAGGTCAAGCCCCAGCTCATCCCGGATGTCCAGATAGCGGGACGCGATCATGTCAAAAATGCTGCTGCAGTCCACGCCGTACTGGACGTGGGCATAGCACAGATAGAGAAGGTCGGTCAGCTTATGGTCATTGCCGAACCGCTTGCCCGCGGCGGAGACCACCACGACCCGGCGCTCCGGGTCGGCCAGAAGGATATCCCGCACCTTGCGGTACTGGCCGGCATCCGCCATGGAGCTGCCGCCGAATTTGACTACTTTCATTTTCTGTTCCTCTCTGTCACTCTCAGTCATCCGCGAATTGCCGCGGCGAATGCGTTGGGATTCTCTTTCAGCCATGCGTGCATTGCGGCAACGGATACCGGCGCGGTCACCGCCGCGCTGCCCCAATGCTCCTTTGTCTCGCCGTTCCAGTTACCGCGAACGTACCATGTCAGCTTCTCGTCGTTCACAGCCGCCGCATGGCCGCCGTAGGGGGCGTAGAAGCTCTTCCCGGCAAGAACGTCCACCAGATCCTGCACCACATTGTATGCGGTGGGGTACCGGCCTGCGCCCTGACCGAAGAAGCTCATGCGCTGGGAAGTCTCGCCGACGAAGGTGATTAAATTGTAGTTCATTGGAACGGCGGCTTCCGGCTCGCCATCTTTGACCAGCGTGGGCTGGACGTAGGCGCTGATGACGCCGTTTTCCCGCTTGCCTGTGGCGATCAGCTTGCATACCAGGCCGTGGGCTTTGAAGCTCTCCACGTCCTCGGCCTTGATATTGCGGATACCCGCCACGGGGACGGTTGCCTTGTCCAGACTCACGCCGAAGGCAACATTGGCAGACAGGATAGCCTTATGCCAGGTGTCGATGCCGTCCACGTCGGTGGAGGGGTCGGCTTCGGCGTAGCCCAGCGCCTGCGCCTGTTTCAGCACATCGTCGTAATTGAGGCCCTGACGGGTCATGTTGTCGAGAATATAGTTGCAGGTGCCGTTCATGATGCCGCCGACCTCCCGGATGCTCTGTACCCGGCGGGCGCGTTCCAGCTCGGAAAGCCAGCCGATGCCGCCGCCCACGGCTGCTGTGCAGCGGAAGCAGACGCCCTTTTCCTGCACCAGCGGCAGCAGCTCGTCATAGACGGTGCATACCAGCGCCTTGTTGGCAGTTACCACATTTTTCCCCGCCTCAATGGCGGCGCGGACATAGTCGTAAGCAGGGTGCAGCCCGCCCATGACCTCCACCACGGTGTCGATGCTGTCGTCCTCCACAATGTCCCGGATGTCCCGGACGGTCTTCGCGTCGGGAAGCTGCATATCCTCCCGGCGCAGGACCTTGACGACCTGCATATCGTCTCTGCTCCGGGTAAGCTCATACACGCCCCGGCCGACGACACCGAAGCCCAGCAATCCGATCTTCATCAAATCATCCCCCGTTTTGTCTGTATGTGCGGTGATTTTTGGTCAGTGTGTAAAAACGGATGTGTCCATCCCGAAAACACTTGCTTTTTGTCGGAAAACAGTATATCATATACCTGCTCAAATTTCAACCACGCCAAAAAGCCAAGGTTTTCCCGGTATTCCCAAACTTTTTGTGCAATTAGCAGATAAGAGGGAAGCTCTGATTAAATCGGCAAGAGCTGGCGGCGAAAGATTTTGGCTCAGCCGAAAGTTCTGAAAGCGGCGGAATACTTTGTGTATTTCCCGCTTTCAGAACTGCACGGATGGGGCAAAAGATTCGCTGCCCGGCCGAAGACGATCTATTCAGAGTTTCCCAAGAAAATCAGGAGGATACTATGCTCTATCATTCCACCCGGAGCGAAGCCCACTTTGTGGACAGCGCCGAGGCCGTGCTGGAGGGTCTTGCCCCCGACGGCGGCCTGTATATGCCCGAGCGCATTCCTGCGTTTGACTGGCAGGCTTGCCTGCGGGGCAGCTCTACGGAAATGTCCGCGAAAATTCTCGCCGCCCTGCTGCCGGATATCCCCGATATGGATACGCTGGTTCGCCGCGCCTATCAGGGGAAATTTGAAACCGAAGATCTGACCCCCACCGTTTCCGTAGGCGGTTATTCCGTGCTGGAGCTGTTCCGGGGGCCTACATCCGCTTTTAAGGACGTGGCGCTTTCCATGCTGCCCCAGCTGCTCACCGCCGCGAAGGCCGTCAAGGGGATGGAAAAGGATATCCTGATCCTCACCGCCACCTCCGGCGACACAGGTAAGGCCGCTCTGGAGGGCTTCCGGGACGTGCCCGGGGTACGCATCTGCGTATTTTATCCCGATGGCGGCGTCTCTCAGGTGCAGCGCGCCCAGATGGTGACCCAGGAGGGCAGCAACGTGGCGGTCTCGGCCGTCCGTGGCAATTTTGACGACGCCCAGACCGGCGTGAAGAATATTTTCGCCGCCTGTCAGGGCCGGGAGCTGCCCTACGCCCTGTCCAGCGCCAACTCCATCAATATCGGCCGTCTCGCGCCCCAGATCATGTACTACTTCCGCTCCTACCGCGACCTGCTGGACGCCGGGAAGATCAAGCTGGGCGACGAGGTCAACTACTCCGTCCCCACCGGCAACTTCGGCGACATTCTGGCGGGGTATCTCGCCAAGCGGCTGGGTCTGCCCGTGGGGAAGCTGATCTGTGCCTCCAACGCCAACAACGTCCTCACCGACTTCATCCGCACCGGCGTTTACGACAAACGCCGTCCCCTGCTGAAGACCACCTCCCCCTCCATGGACATTCTGGTGTCCTCCAACTTAGAGCGGCTGCTGTACCTGCTGTCCGGAGACACCGCGCTGGTGTCCGGGCTGATGAACAGCCTGAACCGGGAGGGCGTTTACACCGTCCCCGGCGCACTGCTGGAACAAATCCAGAAGAAATTCTGGGCTGCCTACTGCGACGACGCCAAAGCGCAGGAGATCATGGGCCGGGTCTACCGGGATTGGGGCTATCTGTGCGATCCCCACACCGCTTCCGGCTGGGCAGCGGCGGAGGAATACGTCTCCCAGACCGGCGACAATCGTCCCATGGTGGTGCTGTCCACCGCGTCTCCCTACAAGTTCCCCGCGGCGGTTCTCGCTGCCGTGGGCGGCGATACCTCCGGCAGCGAGTTCGACCAGATGGCGCGGCTGTCCGCCATGACGGGCGTGCCCATCCCGAAAAATCTGGCGGGTTTGCAGGGCAAACCCGAACGCCACACCGGCGTCATCAACAAGGAAGACATGCTGGACTACGTCCTGCATCTGTAAGCCGACAGGAGAAGCTGCATGAAACGAGTTACCATCCGCGTTCCCGCCACCACCGCGAACCTCGGCCCCGGGTTTGACGCCTTCGGCTGTGCCCTGAGCCTGTACACTGACGTTACTTTCGAGGAAACCGATTCCGGTCTGGAGATCACCGGCTGCGACGAAGCCTACACGGGGCCTGACAATCTGGCCTACACCGCCTACTGCGCCGTGCTGGGCACCTTAAGCGAGGAAGTCCGGGGCGTGAAGATCCACATCGACGCCCACATTCCCATCTGCCGGGGACTCGGTTCCTCCGCCGCGCTGCTGGTGGCCGGCGCCATGGGTGCCAACGTCCTGCGGGGCAATAAGCTCTCCACACAGGGCCTGCTCAACATCACCAACGCCATGGAAGGGCATCCGGACAATCTGGCGCCCGCTTTTCTCGGCGGCCTCACCGCGTCCATGGTGGACGGCGGTCTGCCGGTGAGCGTCAGCTTTCCCCTCCACGCCGGGTGGGAATTTCTGGTTCTCATTCCGGATTTCACCCTGTCCACCCCCCTCGCCCGTTCCGTTCTGCCGGAGCAGGTCAACCGCCGGGACGCCATTTACAACATCTCCCACGGCGCGCTGGTGCTCAAGGCGCTGGAGCTTGGGGACGAGAAGCTGCTGCGCACCGCCATGCAGGACAGGCTTCACCAGAACTACCGGAAAAAGCTGATTCCGGACTACGAAAAAATCGAGGCGCTGGTGCGCACCGTCGGCGTGGCCTTCTGTCTTTCCGGCGCAGGCCCCACCCTGCTGTGCATCACCCGCAACCCCGGGCTGGAAGAGAAGCTCGCCAAAAAGCTGGACAGCATCACGGAGCATCACTGGCAGATGCTGCCCCTGCACGTAGAATTTGAGGGCGCACACGTCCTCAAGGCAGAATAATACTATTTCCTTAATAAAATGATTTCATCATTTTATTCTGCCGTTTCACGGCAGACCGCCTGGTCGGCGGTAAGAAATGTATTGACTTCGTTTTTTAGCGGCAGTGGCCGCTGGCCGCAATCCTGCGGCCTAATAAAACGCTTTTAAGCGTTTTATTAAAAACTCGTATAAAACAAAAACTTCGTATGACTTACACATCATACGAAGTTTTTCTTTTTAAACACCCAGCAGGAGCTTCGCAAACAGGAAATACACCAGCAAGCTCAGGGCATCCACGATAGTCGTGATAAAGGGGCTTGCCATCACTGCCGGATCAAAGCCCAGACGCTTGGCAAACAGAGGCAGCGTGCAGCCGACGAACTTGGCAAGGATGACCGTCACACAAAGCGTCAGGCACACCACGCCGTTGACCAGCAGGTTGATGCTTTCGTTGCCCATCAGCAGCCGATCGACCAGCAGAATTTTCAGGAAGCAGGCAGTTGCCAGCGCCGCGCCGCAGAGCACTGCCGTGCGGGCTTCCTTCCACATCACCCGGAACAGGTCGGAAAAATGCAGCTCGTCCAGACTCAGGGCACGGATGACGGTCACGGAGGACTGAGAACCACAGTTACCGCCGGTATCCATCAGCATGGGGATAAAGGCGGTCAGCACCGGGAGCAAGCTCAGGGCATCCTCAAAAGAGGTAATGATCATCCCCGTAAAGGTAGCGGAGACCATCAAAAGCATCAGCCAGGGAATCCGGTGCTTGAACAGGTCGAAGGGCGTACTCTTGAGGTAGGTCTTTTCCGAAGGGGTCATAGCGGCCATGATTTCCATGTCCTCGGTGGCCGCGTCCTGCATGACGTCCATGGCGTCGTCGAAGGTGACGATACCCACCATCCGGTTCTCCCCGTCCACCACGGGCAGGGCGATGAAGTTATACTTGGAAAGGGTCGCCGCGACTTCTTCCTGATCGGTCTGGGTAGTGACCGAGATCAGGTTCGTTTCCATGATGTCTTCGATCTTGGTCTCGTCGTCCGCGGCCAGCAGAAGATCCTTTACCGTCACAAGACCGATGAGCGTCCTGTCCTTTTCCGTAACGTAGCAGGTGTAAATGGTCTCCTTATCCACGCCCTGACGTCGGATGCGGAGAATGGCCTCCTCCACGGTCATGTGGGGGCGCAGGGAGACGTATTCCGTGGTCATGATGGAACCGGCGGAATCTTCGGGGTAACGCAAAATCTGATTGATAGAGCTGCGCATTTCCGGGTCGGCGTGCTTTAAGATACGCTGCACCACGTTCGCGGGCATTTCCTCGACGATATCCGCCGCGTCGTCCACGTACAGCTCGTCCAGAACTTCCTTCAGCTCGTTGTCGGAGAAGCCCCGGATGAGAAGCTCCTTGGCCTCCGGCTCCATTTCCACGAAGGTCTCCGCAGCCTGTTCCTTTGGAAGCAGGCGGAACATGAGGGGGATCTGCTTTTCGTCCAGCCCGTCAAAAAGTCCGGCGACATCCATCGGATTCATGGTCGTGAGGATATCCCGGAGAGTTGCATATTTTTTCTCCTCCAGCAGCTTCAGGAGGGCTTTTTCCACAATTTCAAAACGCTCTGCCATATCGTAATTCCTCCTATTCATTTATTTGTGAGATGAATAGGCAATTTACGCAGACAAAATAACTACAGACTCACCCGGACGGCAAGCCGCACTCTACTTCGTCCAGGTATATTGCCGTTGCCGCCAGCGTCCAAGAGAATCCCTCCTTTGAAGTCACAGTTTCTCTTATTTTACCCATCTTTGACGGAAATGTCAACCTTGACGGAAAGAAGTTGGGATAGTAAAATGAAAATATATCGCTTTTACTATCCGCCGGCCGCACCGGCGGAAAAAAGGAGGAATTCCCATGCTCCGGATTGCCGCTGAGGAAGACGTAAGCGCCATGCTTGCCATTTACCGTCCTTACGTCCTGACCTCTACCGCCACCTTTGAATACGACCCACCCAGCGAAGAAGAATTCTTACGCCGCTACCACACCATCACCACCCAGTTCCCATGGCTTCTCTGGGAGGAGGACGGGCAGATTCTCGGCTATGCCTATGCAAGTCTGCCCTTTTCCCGTGCGGCATACGCATGGTGCGCCGAACCCACCATTTATCTCAAATCTCAGGCACGGGGAAAGGGCATCGGGAAGGCGCTGTACGACGCACTGGAAGCGATCCTCGACGCGCAGGGGTATTACCTTCTTTACTCCCTCGTCTGCGGGGAAAACGAAAACTCCATGCGCTTCCACGAGAAACGCGGCTACCGCACCGTCGCTCATTTCCCGGCCTGCGGCTTCAAGTTTGGCAGGTGGCTTGACCTGAACTGGATGGAAAAGCGGCTGAAGGGCGTCGATCCCCCGGGCGGCGTCCCCGTCCCGTGGCAGTCCGTTATGCAAAACGCAGAATTCATTCACCAATATTTAGATAATTTTTCCCTTTCCTAATCAGGGAAAATATGATATTTTATCAGAGTGGATAGATGTCCCCAAACATCTGCGCAAAACCGAGAGAGGCACTAACGAATCTCCGGGTCAACGGGAGATTCTCAAAAAATCTACATAAGGAGCTGTGACCATGTATTTTCAGAAAAAGCGCGTAATCGCGATGCTGCTTGCCGGCGGACAGGGCAGCCGGCTCAAGGTCCTGACGGAGAAAACCGCCAAGCCTGCCGTTCCCTTCGGCGGCAAATACCGTATCATCGATTTTCCTTTGAGCAACTGTGTCAACTCCGGCATCGACACCGTTGGTATTCTGACCCAGTATCAGCCTCTGGAGCTGAATGAGTATATCGGAAACGGACAGCCCTGGAACCTGAACAAGACCCATTCCTGCGCGCAGGTTCTGCCCCCCTATGAGCGTCACGACAAGAAATCCGGCTGGTACAAGGGCACCGCCAACGCCATTTATCAGAACATCGACTTCGTGGACCGCTTCAACCCCGACTACGTGGTCATTCTCTCCGGCGACCACATCTACAAGATGGACTACGCCGCCATGGTGGCCTACCACGAAAAGCATAAGGCTTCCTGCACCATCGCCGTGCGCAGCGTCCCTCTGGCGGAGGCTTCCCGCTTCGGTATCCTGAACACCAACCCCGACAACACCATTTACGAATTCGAGGAAAAGCCCGCCAAGCCCAAGTCCACCAACGCTTCCATGGGCATTTACTGCTTCAACTGGCAGGTACTGCGGGACGCCCTGATCGCTGACGAGGAAAACCCCAGCTCCGCCAACGATTTCGGCAAGAACATCATTCCAAGCCTGCTGGCCGACGGTCACAAGATGATGGCCTACCCCTTCGACGGCTACTGGAAAGACGTGGGAACCATCGATTCTCTGTGGGAAGCCAACATGGATCTGCTGGGCAAGGAACCTGCCTTCCAGCTCCGGGGGGACAAGCGCTCCACCATCTACGCCCGCAACTCCGCCATGCCGTCCTCCTACATTGACGAGCAGGCCGAGATCGTCAACGCCTTCGTGGCCGAAGGCTCCGAGGTCTACGGCACCGTCCACCACAGCATCATCTCCATCGGCTGTACCATCGGCGAGGGTGCGCTGGTAGAGGACAGCGTCGTCATGCCCGGCGTGGTCATCGAGTCCGGCGCCATCGTCCGCCACGCCATTCTGGGCGAGGACTCCAAGGTCTGCAAGAACGCCATCGTGGGCGGCGCTTACGCCGACGGGGAAAAGAAGAAAATCAGCGTCACGTCCAAGGGCGCTGTCGTCGAAGCCAACACCGTGCTGAAGCCCGGTGACATGCTGTAACAGGAGGAAAAATGCAATGAACGTAACCGGTATTGTATTTACCAACGACGCAAGCCTTGGTGAGCTGACCACCAAGCGCACCATGGCCTCCCTGCCCTTCGGCGGCCGCTACCGTCAGGTAGACTGGGCGCTGTCCAATCTGGCCTGCGCCGGTGTCCGACACATCGGCATCATCTCCCGTCACAACTACCAGTCCCTGATGAACCACATCGGCGACGGTGAGGAATGGGGCCTGGAGCTGGAAGAAGGCGGTCTGGAATTTCTGACTCCCTACGCCCAGTCCGAAGTCCACCGCTACCGGGGCAAGCTGGAGTCTCTCGCCAGCGCCATGGACTTCCTCGCCTACGGCTCTGATGACGAGCTGGTCATCATGACCGACTCCGCCATTCTCTCCAACATCGACCTGACCAAGGTCATCGCCGCCCATGTCAAGAGCGGCCGGAACATCACCGTAGTCACCAAGGCCGGTATCTGCAACGGGGAAAAGATGATTGATCTGGCCATGAAGCTGGACGGGAAAGGCAACGTGACCGACATGCTGGTGGACTTTGCCGCCCCCGCCGATTATGTCGCTTCCATGGACATCTTCGTGGTGGACAAGAAGTGGCTCATGCAGCAGACCAGAGAAATGATCGCCCGGGACAAGTTCCACATGGATCGCGACCTGGTTCTGGGCGGCTGGCAGCGGGGCAAGGTCTCCGTCAATGTCTACCAGTTCGACGGTGCCGCCCTGTACAACGAGTCCGTGGAGGAATATTTCAAAAACTCCATGGCGCTCATCGACCGGGACATCCGCCACGACATGTTCGGCGGCAATCATCCCATCTACACCAAGGTTCGTGACCGGGTTCCCACCTACTACGGCGAGGAATGCCAGATCGCCAACTGTCTGGCGGCCGACGGCTGTATGCTGGAGGGCAACGTCAAGGAAAGCATTCTGTTCCGGCAGGTCACCATCGCCCCGGGCGCGGACGTGGAAAACTGCGTCATCATGAACGACTCCGTGGTGGGCGAGGGCGCGGAACTGAAATACGTCATTCTGGACAAGGACGTCACCGTCACCCCGGGGGCAAAGCTCATTGGGACAAAGAAGAGTCCTGTCATCGTCAAGAGGGGGGAAACCGTATGAAAATTGCCATCTGTGCCTCTGAGGGCGCACCCTATGCCAAGTCCGGCGGACTGGGCGACGTAATGGAGGCTCTGCCCTCCGCCCTGGCTCGCATTGCGGGCAACGAGGTCGTTCTGTTTCTGCCCTACTACCACAAAATCAAAACCAACACCGCCTACATGGTGGAGCGGGTGGCCGAGATCCGGGTGCAGCTGGGCTGGCGGCAGCAATACTGCGGCATCATGAAGCTGACCAACCGAAATGACGGCGTGCAGGTCTATTTCCTGGACAACGATTATTACTTCGGTGCCCGCACCGGCGCGATTTACGGGGACATGGACGACGGCGAGCGCTTCGCCTTCTTCTCCCGGGGCTGTCTGGACGCCATGATCGCCCTGAACTTCATCCCCGAAATCATCCAGTGCAACGACTGGCAGACCGCCTGCATTCCCATTTATCTCAAGGCCATGTACCACGGCGCCTTCTATAAGACCCGCTGCATGTACACCATCCACAACATCGAATATCAGGGCTGGGCAAACGCCGGGTTCTTTGACGATGTGCTGGGGCTTCCCTGGGAGTACCGTTCCACCCTGGACATGAGCAACTCCGTCAACGTGATGAAGGGCGCCATTGAGACCGCCGACCTTGTGACCACCGTGTCCGAGACCTATGCCCGGGAGCTGATGTATCCCTACTATGCCCACGGTCTGGACAGCGTCCTTGCGGGCAACGCATGGAAGCTCACCGGCATCACCAACGGCATCGACGTGAACACCTTCAACCCGGAGACCGATCCCGCGCTCCCCGCCCACTACAATTCCGAGACCTTTGTAGAGGGCAAGGCCGCCGTGAAGGCCGCCCTGCAAAAAGAAGTGGGTTTGCCCGTCAAGCCTGACGTGCCGCTGATGGTCATGGTCACCCGGCTGGCCGGTCACAAGGGTCTTGACCTGCTGTGCTACATTGCCCGGCGGCTCATGTGGGAGGAAGACGCCCAGCTGCTGATCCTTGGCACCGGCGAAGCTCAATACGAGAGCTTCTTCAGAGACCTGTCGAACCAGTTCCCCGATCAGGTTTCCGCCCAGATCACCTTCAATCTGGGGCTTGCCGCCCGGATCTACGCTGGCGGCGATGTCTACCTGATGCCCTCCAAGTCCGAGCCCTGCGGCCTGAGCCAGATGAACGCCATGCGCTACGGCACCGTACCCGTGGTTCACGCCACCGGCGGCCTGAAGGACACCGTTCCTCCCGCCGACGAGAACGGCGAGGGTGGTCTTGGCTTCACCTTCCAGAGCTACAACGCCGACGACTTCTTCGCTTCGCTGAAGCGCTGCCTCGGCCTGTACAATCACAACCGGGAAGCCTTCCGCGCCCTGCAGAAGCGGGACATGGAAAAAGATTTCAGCTGGGACGTCCCCGCCGGACGGTACATGGAGCAGTTCCGGAATATGCTGAGCTGGTAAAATACTCCAAAATGCAGCAAATGCACCGTATGGCCGCAGCCATACGGTGCATTTTTCGTGTTTTCCCCAAACGGCGTTTTATACTATTTCCTGATTAAAATCTTAACTTTAATCAGGAAGGCATCGCCTGACGGCGCTGCCTGTTTTGTGATTTATAAGGAAAGAAATCACAAAACAAGTCTCATATGAACTTCATGCCCTTCGGGCAATTAAAATCTTTTTTAAAGATTTTAATTGAAGTTCAGTATTATTCCTGCCGCCATGTCATTTCGTAATCCTTTTCGCCGGTTGCTTCATCCATTCCTTCCCGCAGAATTTTGAAGCCCTCCCTTTGGTAAAAACGAATCGCCCGCATGTTCTTCTGGTACACATTCAGGCGCAATTCCGTCTTTTTCGTCTTTACAAAGTCCAGCAGGCGCTTCCCTATGCCCCGCGACTGCATTTCACCGGAAACAAAAATGCCTTCGATATATTCCCCGTTCAGCCCTATAAAGCCCCATATTTCCCGGTCATTTTCGTAAACATAGACTTCTGCCCGGGGCAGCATTTCTTTTACCGGGTCAAAATTGCTTTTCCAATACTGTGGGGAAATAAAGCAGTGCGCCCTCAGATTGGCGTCCAGCCATATACCGGCTACCCTGTCCATATCTGCACTTTGCAATTTTCTTATCATCATTCATTCTCCTATCTTCCCGTCCAGTACAGTATACCAGAAAAACCGGGAAAGTCCATCCTTCATCCAAAAAGGCATGGGTTTCTCAAGCGCTTTCCCAAAATATCTTTCTCCCACGCTTCCCTTTTCCGGAAAAATGGTTTATAATGGACAGAACGAGTTTATCATGAGGAGACCGCCATGAGAATCCTTTACGACAGCAAGCAGCCCCAGTTCAAGACCCCCTTCGGCACCCTGACGCCGGGGCAGGTCTGCACCCTGCATATCCATATTCCCACCTCCGTCCTGACGACGAAGGTCACCTGCGTCTTTAATCATGAGGACGGCTCATGGGCGCAGAACGCTGTTCTGGCATTCCAGATGAAAAAGGGCGCGTATGACGTTTTTGAGGGGCAGTTTTCCATCCCCTGCCCTGGCCTGTTTTTCTACTATTTTGTTATTGATACCCATGGCGGCAGCTTCCGCCTGTTCAAGCAGGGGGACGACACCAACATGGAAGCCGGGGATCTCTGGCAGCTGAGCTGCATCCCCGCCGACTTCACCACCCCGGACTGGGCGAAGGGCGCAACCATCTATCAGGTTTTCCCCGACCGTTTTTACGCCAGCGGAAGGGCCGATGTGACCGGGAAGCTGAAGCCCTACACCATCCACAAAAACTGGTACGACGAAGTGGACTGGAAGCCCACCCCCGATGGGCAGGTGCTGAACAACGACTTTTTCGGCGGCAATTTCCGGGGCATCACTGAGAAAATGGACTATATTGCCGGTCTCGGCGTTACCATTCTCTACCTGAACCCCATTTCCAAGAGCTTTTCCAGCCACCGCTACGACACCGGCGACTACAAGACCCCCGACCCTCTTCTCGGCACCGAGGCGGATTTTGCCGCCCTCTGCGACGCGGCCCACGCCCGGGGCATCCGGGTCATTCTGGACGGCGTGTATTCCCACACCGGCTCCAACAGCCTGTATTTCAACCGGGAGGGCGCGTTCCCATCCGTGGGCGCGTACAATTCCAAGGAATCCCCCTATTACAGCTGGTACACCTTCTACAACTGGCCAAACGTCTATCATTCCTGGTGGGACTTTGACACTCTGCCCACGGTGAACAAAATGGACCCCGCTTTCGTCCGCTACATCATCACGGACGAAGATAGCGTGGTCGCCCATTGGCTGCGGCTGGGGGCGGATGGCTACCGGCTGGATGTGGCGGACGAGCTGCCTGACGAATTCATCAAGCTTCTCCGCAACCGCATCAAGGAACTGAATCCCGACGCCCTGCTTCTGGGCGAGGTGTGGGAGGACGCGTCCAACAAATGCGCCTACGGCAAGCGCCGCACCTACTTTACCGGCGGCGAGCTGGACAGCGTGATGAATTACCCCTTCCGCACGGCCATTGTGAACTTCGTCAAGAATCTGGACGGCGGCCGGGGCTTTAAGGAAACCGTGATGTCCATTATGGAAAACTACCCGCCCCAAGTGGCGGCCTGTAACATGAATCTGCTGGGCACCCACGACACCCCCCGCATTCTCACCGCGCTGGTGGACGATTTTGACGGTTCCCGGGAAGAAAAGGCCAAGCGCCATCTGTCCCGGAACCTGCTGCCGGTGGCCGTGGAGCGGCTGCAGATGGCCTCCTTCCTGCAATACACCCTGCCGGGCAGCCCCAGCCTGTACTACGCCGACGAAGCCGGGATGGAGGGCTACCGCGACCCCTTCAACCGCCGCACCTACCCATGGGGGCGGGAGGACCCGGAGCTTCTGGCCCATTTCCGCCGTCTGGGACAGTTGCGGAAAACCTGTGACGCGCTGCGTCTGGGGGACATTCAGTTCTTTCAGGCGGAAGATCGCCGGATTGGCTTCACCCGGCGCTATGGCGGCAGCGTGCTGAAAATCTACTGCAACCGCTGCGGCGACCCCTGGGACACCCCCGCGGGAAAAATCCTCATGGGACACAATCTGCAAACCGTAGCCCCGGACTGGCTGACGCTGGCGCCCAAGGGCTTCTGCATCGTGGAGGGATAACGTGGAGACAGAGAAATTCGTATCCGGCTACTGCCGTCAGCTGGACGGCAGCCGCATGGTGGAAGTCGTTCTGGAGGACGGCGCAGTCACCGAGACGGACTGCTGCTACGGCAGCTGCGTCTACCAGAGCAGCTGCACCATCGCTAAGGAAATCGACCAGCTTCAAGAGCAGTGAAAACATAAAATGGCAGGTCTCCCGCCGGAGACCTGCCATCATTTTTTGATATTTTATTCTGTCGCTGCACTGGCCTTCGTCGGTTTGAAGGAATACCCCTGCTTCTTCATGCAGTGGAAATAAGCGGGGAACAGAAACAGATCAGCCATCACCCATGCCGCGGGGCTGGCGAAGCACGCCGCCGTATACCCCAGCACCGGCACCAGACAAAGTCCGAAAGCCCCCCGGGCGACCATCTCGAACACCCCGGCGAACACCGCAAACTCCGAGTAGCCCAACCCCTGAATGGTGAAGCGGAGCAGATTGACGAACAGCAGCGGAATGGCAAACGCCGCATTGATCAGCAGGAACTGCTGTCCCATCGGCACCACCATGTCGACGCTCGCCCCGTCCGCCGTATCCAGGAACAGTGTGGTCATGGCACTGCCGCCAAACCAGGTGATCACGAAAATCGCAGCGGAGATGATAATGCCCAGTACCGTGCAGTCCTTGACCCCCTGGTGAATCCGATCCAGCTTCCCCGCGCCCAGATTCTGTCCGGCGAAGGTAGCGGCGGTGGTTCCCATGGCGTCAAAGGGACAGACGAGGAGCATACTCACCCGGCTGCCCGCCGCGATGGCCGCCATGGCGGTCGCGCCCAGGCCGTTGACCGCCGTTTGCAGCAGAATGCTGCCGACGGCGGTGATGGAATACTGCAAGCCCATGGGCAAGCCCATATTCAGCAGCTTCCGGACATAGATTTTCCGCAGCCGCAGATCGTCCTGCTTCAAATGGAGAATCGGGAATTTCTTCACGATGAAATACAGGCACAGCACGCCGGAGATCAGCTGACTTAGCAGCGTCGCCCAGCCTGCGCCCGCGACGCCCATATTCAGCGTCAGAATAAACACGATGTCCAGCACCACATTCAGAAGGCTGCACATGATCAGGAATGCCAGGGGCGTTTTGGAATCTCCCAGCGACCGGAGGATGCCCGACAGGAGATTGTACAGCATGGTCGCGGGGATGCCCAGAAAAATCACGAAAATATAGTCGTAAGCATAGGAAAACGTATCCGCCGGGGTGTCCATCCAAAGGAGGATCTGGCGGCACAGCAGCGTCGTGACCAGCGTCGCCGCCGCGGCGATGACGCAGCTGAGCCAGATCATATTGCCGACGAACCGGCGCAGCCCGTCAAAATCCCGCTGTCCGAATTTCTGCGCCACGGGAATGGCAAACCCGGCGCACACGCCGTTGCACAGTCCCAGCACCAGAAACGTAATAGAACCGGTAGAGCCGACCCCCGCCAGCGCGTCCACACCCAGAAATTTCCCCACCACAATGGTATCCACCATACTGTAAACCTGCTGAAACAACAGTCCGAAAACCAGCGGCAGCATAAAGGAAAGTATCAGCTTCATCGGCGACCCGGTGGTCAGGTCCTTCGTATGCATATCTGCCAAGTATGTCACCTCATTTTTTGCTTTTTGCACAGTATTCTATATCGATTTTTGTGCAAAGTCAATATGAATTTTCCACGGGAATTTTCTGAAAAATCGACGTTTTCTCCGGCTGGTTTTTGTTGGAAGTTCCGATTTCCCAAATCACGAAAACCGCCCCGGCTACACGATGGGAAGCCGGGGCGGATGCAGTATGAAATGATTTTCCGTTACCGGTGATCGCCCAGGAAAAATACTGCCATGGTGCCGGGGCCGGAGTGGGAGCCGATGACAGCGCCGGTGTAGTTGATCAGAACTTCCTTGACGCCGTACTTCGTCTTCAGAATGTTCTCCACATATTTTGCATCCTCGATGCAGTCGCCGTGGCAGATGAATACCGTGCTGTTGTCGTAATTGCCGCCCAGCTCGCCCAGCTTATTGGCAATGGCCTCCAGAGATGCCTTGCGGCCGCGCACCTTGAACATATTGATCAGGTGACCGTCGTTGTCCACATGAAGCACGGGCTTGACCTTCAGCATGGTGCCCACAAGGGCGGTGGCAGCGCTGATACGACCGCCGCGTTTCAGATACATCAGGTCGTCCACGGTGAACCAGTGGCACAGATGGAGCTTCGTGTCCTCCACCCATTTGTGCAGCTCGTCCAGCGTCATGCCCTCATCCCGCTTTTTGCAAGCGTACCACACCAGCAGTCCCTCACCACGGGACGCGCAGAGAGTGTCAACTACATATATCGTCCGCTCCGGATACTTTTCCCGCAGCTCCTCCGCCGCGATGACGGCAGACTGGTAGGTAGTGGACAGGCCGGAAGAAAAGGCCATCACCAATACATCCCTTCCCTCTGCCAGATGGGGTTCCATGGCGTTCAGCCAGCGGTCCGGGTTGACTGCGGCGGTCTGAGCACTCTCACCGGCGCGCAGAGCCGCGTAAACTTCTTTAATGCTGTCGTCGCTTTTATCCTCGCGCACCTGCCCCCGGAATTCCATGCTCAGAGGAACGACGGTCAGATTCAGCTGCTCATACGTTTCCGGCCGCAGGTCGCAGCAGGAATCGGTCACAATATTGTAGTTAGGCATGAGGTTCACACTCCTGAAAATAATAGGGGAAACGGTATCATCCGAATCTTGCTCTGATTGTATCATATTTTTCCGGTCAAAAGCCACGCCCCCCGGGAAGAAAACGGCCGTATCTTTCCTCCCCGCAGTAGAATGTCCCACTCTACCGGCAGTAGAAACGGGCCGGAGGACACTTTTGAGTGGGAAATGGGGGCTGTATTCCGCGAAATCGGTCTGTTTTATTATATTCGCAAACGTGCCCGTCCATTCGGAAAAGCGGGTTCCATCCCGCCGCGGGTGCCGCTGTCCGCACAGCCCAGCCGTGCCTCAGGCAGTGGCCCAGACCGCATCTATAGAGCTTGCGGCAGACCTCCGCAGAGGTCCGCCGCGCAATTTGCTGGGGGGGTTACGCCTGAACAACCGGCTTCGGCTCGCCGAGGTTCTCCACGTTGGAGTCCTTGATGAGCTTCTTGGGGCAGACCGTGGCGCACAGGCCGCAGTTGTCGCACTTGGAGTAATCGATGCGGGCAAGATTCTTTTCCACGGTAATGGCGTCCTTGGGGCAGACCTTCTTGCACAGGCCGCAGCCGATGCAGCCCACGGTACAGCCGCGGGTGGTGACAGCGCCCTTGGCAAGAGACGCGCAGGCGATGACCACGTTTCGGTCAGGCTCCACGGGGACGATCAGATGACGGGGGCATACGTTGGCACAGGCCATGCAGCCGACGCACAGGTCTTCGTCCACATGGGCAACGCCGTTGACGACCTTCATCGCGCCGTATTTACACGCCTTGACGCAGGTGCCGTAGCCCAGACAGCCGAACTTGCAGGACACAGGGCCGTTGCCGCCGATCTTGGAGGCGGCCAGACAGTCCTTCAGGCCCTCGTAGTTGCCCTTGATCTTCGCGCCCTTGGTCAGGTTTCCGTCCGCGTCATAGATCTTCTCGCCGGAGCAGCGCACCAGCGCGACCTTACGGGTGACGGCTTCCGCCTTGACGCCCATGATGGCCGCCATGGCCTGCGCAGCTTCGTTGCCGCCGGAGGCGCACTTTCCGATGGGCGCTTCACCCTTGAGGACGGCTTCGGCGTAAGCACCGCAACCGGCATAGCCGCAGCCGCCGCAGTTGGCGCCGGGGAGGCATTCGTTCAGCTGATCCAGCCGGGGGTCGGATTCCACATAGAAAATCTTGGACGCGGCAGCCAGCACCAGACCGAACACCAGTCCCAGACCGCCGAGAATCGCAATCGCAATCACAATTTGCATATCTTCGCCCTCCTTAGAAAACCTTCAGGCCGGAGAAGCCCATGAAGGCAAGCGCCAGCAGTCCGGCGGAAATCAGCGCGATGGGGAAGCCCTTGAAGCACGCGGGGCAGTCGGCACGGTTCACCCGCTCCCGGACGGAAGCGAACAGCACGATGGCCACGGTAAAGCCCAGTCCGCCGGCAGCGCCGTTGACCACGCTCAGCAGGAAGTTGTAGCCCTTCTGCACGTTGACCAGCACCACGCCCAGAACGGCGCAGTTGGTGGTGATCAGGGGCAGGTACACGCCCAGCGCCTTGTACAGCGCGGGGACGCTCTTCTTCAGGAACATCTCCACCACCTGCACGATGGCGGCGATGACCAGAATGAAGGCGACGGTCTGCATGTAGTCCAGTCCCAGCTTCACCAGCAGCACGTTGACCGCGTAGCAGGCAGCAGAGGCGATCGCCATAACGAAGGTAACGGCCATGCCCATGCCCAGAGCGGTATCGATCTTCTTGGAAACGCCCATGAAGGGGCAGATGCCGTAGAACTTGACCAGAATGAAGTTCTCACTGAGAATGGCGCTGAGAATAATACCGAGAATCGCTTGCATTATTTCGCCGCCTCCTTCTTCTTATTCTTCATTTCCAGATGCTTTACAAGCCACTGGGACGCGGCAATGACACAGCCCAGCACGAGGAAGCCGCCCACAGGCATGACCATCTGCATGGCGGGATACGGAGCGGGGATGATGCGGATGCCCTCGCCGCCGTTGAGGATGCCGCCGCCGAAGGTGCCGCTGCCCAGCAGCTCCCGGATGACGCAGACGGTGATCAGCGCCAGCGTGTAGCCGATGCCCTGACACAGGCCGTCCACAGCGGACGCCAGAACGCCATTCTTGGAGGCAAATGCCTCCGCCCGGCCAAGGACGATACAGTTGACGACAATCAGCGGGATGAACACGCCCAGGCTCTGGGACAGTGCAGGCAGAAACGCCTGAATGGACAGATCGACCACCGTGACGAAGCCCGCGATGATGGTGATGTAGGCCGCAATGCGGATCTGGTTGGGAATGACCTTCCGCAGAGCGGAGATCAGAATGTTGGAGCAGATGAGAATGACGGTGACGGCCAGACCCATGCCGATGCCGTTGAACAGGCTGGTGGTGATGGCCAGCGTGGAGCACATACCCAGCAGCTGCACCAGAACCGGGTTCTTGGTCAGCAGGCCTTCCTTAAATTGCTTTTTGAAATCCATGACGCAGCCTCCTTAACCCAGATTGGCGGCGCAGGCCAGCGCGGCGGAGACGCCGGTGCAGACTGCGCGGGACGTGATGGTGGCGCCGGTGAGGGCATCCACTTCACCGCCGTCCTTGGTGACGGACACGGTGCCGCTCATGCCGATAAACTGGTCGCGGAAGGCTCTGCCCGCGTCCGTGTCGGCGGCGGCGGTAGCGCCGAGGCCGGCGGTCTCCGTGTGGGAAATGATGGAAATGCCGGTCACCTTGCCGTCATTGTCCACGCCGACCATCATGGTGACGGTGCCGTTAAAGCCGGCGGGGGTCACCTGAACGGCGCAGCCATTATCGCCCTTGTAGGCGGCAGTGACCAGACCGGTGTCGTCGGTGAAGGTCACTTCCTGACCGCCGCCGGGAAGCACGGCCTCGATGGCAACCTGGGTCTTCTGCTCGTTCTGCGCCGCGATACGGGGCGCGGTAACGGAGTTGACCGCGGCGAGGATCACGGCCACCACGGCGGTGATGGCCAGCAGGGTCAGCGCAATGCGGAGCACATATTTCACAGTGGATTCGGTTTTCATTTCTTTGCCGCCTCCTTCTTGGGTGCGCCGAACTTCACGGGACGGCCGATCTTATCCAGCAGCACCGCGCAGGCGTTCATGCACAGGATGGCATAGGTCACGCCCTCGCTGTAGCCGCCGAAGTAGCGGATCAGAATGGTGATGACGCCGCAGCCGATGCCGTAGACGATCTGCCCCAGCTTGGTCAGCGGGGAGGTCACGTAGTCGGTGGCCATGAAGATAGCGCCCAGCATCAATCCGCCGCCGAACACCTGGGCGGCCATCCATGCGATGCGGTCATTGCCCTGGGGGAACAGGAACGCCAGAATCGCCACGGTGCCAATGTAAGCCAAAGGAATCCGGGCGGTGATGACCTTGCGGTACAGCAGGTAAATAAAGCCGATGATCAGCAGCAGCGCGGAGGTTTCGCCGATGCAGCCGCCGATGTTGCCCAGGAACATGTCCAGGATGGATTCCTCCGGCAACGCGCCCTGGTGCATGGCGGACATGGGCGTCGCGGCGGTGACGGCGTCGGCGGTGGACAGCAGACCGGCGGCGTTGTCAAAGCCGACCTTGACCCAGTTGCTCATAAGCACCGGCCAGCTGAACAGGAAGGCACGTCCGGCGAGGGCGGGGTTGACAATGTTCTTGCCCAGGCCGCCGAAGAGCATCTTCACCAATACGATTGCAAAGAAGTCGCCCAGAATGATCGTCCAGTAGGGAATGGTCACGGGGCAGACGAAGGCCAGCAGCACGCCGGTAACGACGGCGGACAGGTCATAGGTCTTGCAGTGCAGCTTCCTTACCTTGCAGAAGCCCCACTCAAAGAACACGCAGGCAGCGGCGCTGACCAGCGTCACCAGCAGCGCGCGGAAACCGAAGAAGTAGATGGAACCCAGCAGCGCGGGAACCAGCGCGATCAGCACATCCCGCATGATGGTCTGGGTCGTGACGGGGGAATGGGCGTGGGGAGAGCTGGAAATCGTCAGCTCATAAAAGTATTTCATCTGTGCCATTTGATCTCCACCTCCTTAAGCCTTTGCCTTTTCCCGGGCGGCAGCGTTGCGGATCATCTGCTTGCCGGCACGGAAGCCCAGCACCAGAGGCACGCTGGCGGGGCAGGTGTAGGCGCAGCAGCCGCATTCGATGCAGTCCAGCAGGTTCACGGACTTCATGCCGTCCACATCGCCGTCCTGGGTGGCCTGATACATGAGAACGGGCATCAGATGCATGGGGCAGACCTCGATGCACTTGCCGCAGCGCAGGCAGTGAGGCTCCTCCACGAAGAAGTTGTTCTTCTTGCCCAGCACGGTAACGGCGTTGACGCCCTTGATGGTGGGGACGTTCAGGTCGTACTGCGCAACGCCCATCATGGGGCCGCCGGAGAGGACCTTGTAGGGGTTCTCGGAGTGGCCGCAGGCGTCAATCAGGTCGTTGAAGCTGGTGCCGATGGGAACCAGCAGGTTCTTCGGCTCCATAAGGATGTCGCCGGACACGGTGACGATTCTCTTGATGAGTGGCATTCCGTCGTACACCACATCGTGAATGGCGCGGGTGGTCGCGGCGTTGAATACCGCGCAGCCCACCGCGGCGGGCAGACCGCCGGAGGGAACTTCCCGGCCGGTGACGGCGTAGATCAGCTGCTTTTCAGCGCCCTGGGGGTACTTGGCAGGCAGCACATCCAGTACGATACCGTCCAGCTGGTGCTCCTTCAGCGACTGAATGGCTTCGGGCTTGTTGTCCTCGATGGCAATGTGTCCCTCTGTCAGGCCGAAGATCTTCATGATGATCTTCAGGCCCTTCATCAGCTCCGCCGGATGCTCCCGGCACAGCCGGTCGTCAGCCGTTATGTAAGGCTCGCACTCGCCGGCGTTGATGATGACGGTATCCACCTTGCCGATGCCGCCGGAGAGCTTGACGTGGGTGGGGAAAGTCGCGCCGCCCATGCCGACGATGCCGCCCTCCCGGATAATGCCGATCAGCTCTTCCGGGCTGAGTGCGTCCACCTCTTCCTGGGTGCGGGGCTTGATGTCCTCACACAGGGTATCCAGATGGTCATTCTCGATCACCACACTCATCACGGTGGTACCGCTGGTGTGGGCGCGCATTTCCACAGCCTTGACCTTACCGGAGACGGAAGCGTGGACAGGCACGCACAGTCCCTGATTATCGCCGATCTTCTGACCCACGGTCACCGGGTCACCCTTCTTCACGAGGGGGTTGCAGGGGGCGCCGATATGCTGGGACATGGGGATCACAACGATATCCGGCTCGGGGAAAACCTGAGTCTCCTTGTCGCTGGCATACCACTTATTTTCTTTGGGATGGACCCCGCCGAAAAAAGAAAACGCCATATTACTTCACCTCTTTCAAATTTCGCGGCACACACCGCACTGTACGCCCCTTATTCTACTTCATCCGGAGCCATTTGTCCACAGTGAATTTGTCATTTTAAACAAAAAATTTGTATAAAGCTCCAATTGTATCGATATAAATAGATGAAATGCATACTTTTTTCCACTATTTTGGAAATGTCTCCGCTCGAGCGGAGGGTCTCAGAAAGCAGCAGAAACGGCCGTTTCCGCCACATTCCCGAGCCGCAGAATGTTTGTAAAAGAAGCGCAGAAAGCCCCATGAATCGAGGCTTTCTGCGCTCAGTTTATTCTTTCAGCAGATAATCCGCGTACTTTTCCGCCATGGCGCGCCAGTTTTCCAGCGACTGACCCATGTCCGCACCACAGGATTCCCGGTACAGTGCCCAGACGAACCAGTAATAGGCAATGATGGCAGTATAGGCCATGTAGTGGAAGCGGCCGGACGCGTCGTATCCGCTTCCCAGATACTCTTTGATGAACTGTTCCGCGTCCGGGAAGTCGTACATGGCGTCTACAATGTAATAGCCAACGTCAATTCCGGGGTCGGAAAAGCCTGCGTACTCCCAGTCGATGAGAATTACGTCCCCGTCAGGCAGGAGCATCCAGTTGGGGCGGTAGGTATCGCCGTGGCAGAAGCATTTTTCCACGCCGTCGCCCAGCGTCATCTGATAGAGTCTGCCGATTTTTGCTTTCAGCGCTTCGTGGGGAGCGAAGCAGTTGGGGTCTTTTCCGGTAAGCAGCTTCTGCATACTCAGCGCGTCCTCCCATGGGCGCATTCCGTAGTCCACTTTCACGTCCGAAGCATGGAGCTTCCGCAGGACAGACAGCACCTTTTTGGAATCCGCAAAGCTTCCGTAGTCCGGCTCCCGGAATTGGGGAACAAACCGGGAGATCTTCCACCCCTCGTTGACGTCGGCGTAGATGTATGTCGGGTCGATGCCCAGCTGCTTCGCCTTTATGAGGGAAGTCTTCTCGTTGCGGCGGTTGATGATGCTGTCGGTGCCGTCCCCCGGGTGGCGGTAGATGTAGTCCACACCGTCGATCTTAAAAATAAAGGATGTGTTGGTCATGCCCTCGCTGACGTTCCGGAAGTCCACGATATCTTCCTCGTCGCAGCGGAAAACCAGCTTGATGTTCCGGATGATGCCGCTGTGGGTGTGGCTCAGGTATTGGGTGTCAAACTGGCGAAGCTCCTCGAAATAGTCAAACTCGAAGATCGTGCCGGGGGTGTATTCCTTATAATACATGGGCGGCAGCTGGGCAAGGTAGTCCTTCACCAGCCACTCCCAGAAGCAGGCGTGATAGCGGCCGACCTCCCGGTCGGCTTCGGCAAGGGCGATAAAGGCGTCGGAGAATTCTTTTCGCCAGAAGGAATGCCCCAGCAGCACGCGCCCCGCGTCCCGGTTTTCTGCCATCCGGATGATTTTCCCGTCGCCGTCCGTATCCACGTACAGTTCGTTCACCGCTTCGCTGACGGACAGACCGGCGTAAAAGGTCTGGTATTCAAAGCGGTTAAAGGGATTCTCCACAAAATAGCTGTCACTGACGCAGACGTAGGTGTTTTTCAGCTCGCTTCGGGCGAGGTACAGGCTTTCAATGTTGTTTTTGATGTTGAACGCGTCGTTGATGACGAATTTGACGCCGTACTTCTCCTTCAGATAGAAGAACATTTCCTTTTTGTAGCCCAGAACCACCGTGATGTCGTCGATTCCGGCGTCCTTCAGCTGCTGGATCTGACGCTCGATCAGCCGTTCTCCCTTGACCTCGAACAATCCCTTTGGCTGCTCTAAGGAGAGGGGGATGAATCGGGTGGAGGCGCCCGCTGCCAGAATGACCGCGTTGTCCACCCGGTAGGGTTCCAGCGCCGCAAGACCCGCCCCTGTCAGAGCGCCGGTGTCCCGGGCAATCAGCCCCGCGTCCGTCAGGGCGTTGATGGCGGCCTGATCGTCCAGCGCGCGGGTACGGTCAATGTCCGACGTGCAGCCGCCCCGGCCCTGTCTGCCGTTATACAGGTCGTTGAGAATGTAAAATTCGTGTTTTGTCATAGGAATCCGCCTTTACGCCTTGTTCCGGGAGGTCAATCCCCGGAGCATCATGGGAAGAATGCTTTCCCGGCAGCTTTCGTAGGGCTTCCCGCCGAGGTACAGCCGCTCTACCCGAAGACAACTGAGCTTGTCCTTGGGGACGGTGTACGGGTTTTCCGACAGCACTGCCATATCCGCGATTTTCCCGGCTTCCAGACTGCCCCGTCCCCGTTCGTCAAAGGCCGCCCATGCGCCGTTGTAGGTACACATCCGCAGAGCGTCCTGAACGGAGACCGCCTGACCGGCATTGCCGTTGTTCACTGCCCTGTCCATCCAGACGATGGGGGCGGGGGTGGTACATGGCGCGTCGGAACCGAAGGAAACCACAATATTGTTATCCCGGAACGTGCGGATGGGGTTCAGCTTTTCCAGACGGTCGTGACCCAGAATGTGTTCCAGATAATCGTCTGGTTCCTGCTTCCAGCCGATGAACGCACTCTGCATGGGCATCTGGATATGATAGTCCCGGCAAATTTGAATGCCCTCCGGGGTTGGCAGGCAGTCGTGGATGATGCCGTGGCGGTGGTCTTCTCTTGGGTAATCGTCCAGCGCCGCCTTTATTGCGCGGCAGGCCTGGTCAAATGCCCTGTCGCCGATGGCGTGCAGCTCGATCTGCAATCCCGCCCGGTTGGCTTCTTTGCAGAAATCCATGACCTTCTGATCGTCGTAGTACAGCACGCCCTCGCCGCCGGTTTCGTCGGCGTAGGGGGCGTTCAGCGCCGCGTCGTGGGAACCGAAGCAGCCGTCCAGCGCGCAGGCGAAGCAGCCGCCGATGCGGGGAAGATGCCGGCTGGTGGCCGTTTTCACGTTCATACTCTGGGGGAATACCCGGATTTGGAACCCGTTTTTCAGCCCCTTGGCAAAGAGCTTTTCCAGTGTGATGTCCAAATCCCCCGCGAAGCCCACGCCGCTGACGGTGTGGACACAGCCGATTCCCCGGCTTGCCTGAAAATCCACCGCCGATTGCATATTGTGAATCAACTCGGGGATGGACAGAGAATTGGTCAGCGCGTTGGAGAAGGCAAAAAACGCCTCCTGATTCATTTCCCCCGTGTCCGGGTGGTAGCCGCGAAGGTGCTTTACCTTGCTTTCCATGGCGTTCAGGAGTCTGGAATTGACAATGCAGGCGTGGCCGTCGTATTTTACCACCATAATTTCCCTGTCGGGACACACGGCATCCAGCTCCTGACGGCTGATGAGCCGCCCCTCTTTTACACAGTAGGGGGACGCGCCGAAGGCGATCAGCGTTTTCTTAGGAGACTGCGCCGCGAACTGCTTCACCATCTCCATGATCTCGGCGTTGGACGCCGCGTCCATGACGTTCAGACCCGCGTGGAAGGTGGAGAAGGACGCAAAGTGCTGGTGTGTGTCCACAAAGGCGGGAATGAGGGCTTTTTCCCCCAGGGGGATGATCTCGGCGGCGCGGTACTGTTCGGGCAGGTCGCTGCCCACGTATCGGATTTTTCCGCCGTCTTCCACGAGGTAACGGGCAACGTCGTTATTACGGTTGACCGTCAGAATGTGGCCTTCGTAGCATTTCATAGCGTGCCCTCCGTTCGGTAGGTGGAATCCAGCTGCGCAAGCTCGTAGTAATTGTCGATCTCCATGATGTCCGACTTCCGGCACTGGCGGATCTCCACGGCATAGCGCTCCTTCCGGAGCACCAGAGGGATGAATTCCCAGAAATAGTCTTTCCCGCCGGCTTCCCCGTAGACCTGCCGGAAGTCCTCCCGCAGGCGGGCGCTGTCCGCTTGCGTCCAGTAGGAAATGCCATAGTAGTTGTAGCAGAAGGTGTTGCCCTTTTGATAATTGATGATGTGACCGCTTTCGTCCATCTGAAAGCTCCAGTCGTCGGTTTCCAGGGAATATGCGCCGAGGATGTTGCTGGCGTACTGGTACTTGGTGATGATGCCGGGATTGGTGATATATAAGTCCGCTTCGCACAGGTAGCAGCCGTCCAGCTTATTAAGCCCCGCCATGACGGAGGAAATGTTGTTGGTCTTACTATAAATGTCGTTGTCTACCAGCGTCAGGAAGGGGTACTTTTCCAGCAGCGCGTCAAAGCATTCCTTCCGGTAGCCCCGCACAACGGTGATGTCCCGAATCCCAACCGCCACCAGTGCGTCCAGCAGCGTTTCCAGAATGCGCACGCCGTTCACCGTCACCAGAGGCTTGGGGCGGTCGGCAGTGGCGGGCATCATCCGGGAGCCGAATCCCGCGGCCAGAATGATCGCGCTTTGTACCCGGTAAGGCTCCAGCGCGGCCAAGCCGGCGTCCGTGACGGCGAGGGTGTCCCCGTCCTGGGTGATCCAATGTTTCGCCGCCAGCTGCTCCAGACACCGGGAAATCTCCCCGCCGGAGATCGTCAGGGTGTCCGACAGCGTCCGCAGGGGATATTGCCCCGCTCCGTTCCGCTCCAGATGGGAAAGCACCTCAAATTCATATCGCGTCATGTTACCGGATCCTTTCTGCCGAAGCGGGCGTTGTTATCTCCTTCTAACTATACTACATGCCCGGAAGAAAATCAACGGCGGCGTCAGAGAGAAGCTTCTCTCCGACGCCGCCGGTGCGTTATTTTCTTTTACAGCCCGAACTGAATCGCACAGAAGGCCGCATAAATGCACAGCAGGAGGATGCCCTGCCAGCGGTGGAGCTTTTTGGTGGTCAGTGCCGGGATGGTCAGCAGCGCCATGACGACGAGCATCAGCGGCATGTCCAGAATCAGGGAGGAATTGATGCCGAAGATGGTCTTACCCACGGGAACCTCAAACGGCGCGAGGGTGACGGACACACCGGAAACCAGCACCAGATTAAAGAGGTTCGCGCCGATGATATTGCCGACGGACAGCGAGCCGTGGCCTTTCACCAGGGAGGTGATGGCCGTGACCAGCTCAGGCAGACTGGTGCCGAGAGCGACGAAGGTCAGAGCGATGACCGTCTCCGGAACGCCCAGCTCCTTGGCGATGATGGTGCCGTTATCCACCAGCAGGTTCGCGCCCACGGCAATGACCGCCGCGCCAACCACCAGGAGCAGCAGCTCCTTCCACAGAGGGACGGACGTGCCGTCCTCGTGGGGTTCCTCGTCCTGGGGAGCGGGGGTTTTGATGCCCTGACGGACGGTGACAACCATGTAGAAGACGAACATCGCCAGCAGCACGATGCCCAGCGGCCGGGTAAATTCCCCCATCCCGTAGGCAGCGAAGCAATAGACGGCGGCGGCGACGAAGAAGAAAATCACCGGCTTCTTCATGGACTGCACATCCACGGGGGCGGGACGGACGGCCAGGGTGATGGCGGCTATGAGAGACGTATTGCAGATAATGGAGCCGATGGCGTTGCCGTAGGACATGGCGCCCTGACCGTTCAGTGCGCCGGTGGCGGATACCATCACCTCCGGCAATGTGGTGCCGATGGACACCACGGTGGCACCCACGATGATCTCGGGGATGTGGAACCGCCGGGCAAGGCCGGTGGCGCCGTCCACAAACCAGTCGCCGCCCTTGATGAGCAGCACAAGACCAAGTGCGAATAACAAAACGGGTACAAGCATAATGATTCTCCTTTTCCTTATTGGGGTTTTCCCCGAATCATAATGGTATATCCGAAGGACAGCGGGGAAGCTCTGAATCAAAGATTCCCAAAATAAAAAACCTGCCCACATCCGAACGGATATGTCAGGTCTGAAAAAAGAGACAGATCATGCATAACCGAAAGGACGGATATACATGAGTCTGGCAAATTAAAGCAAGCCAGGCTTTCGCCGTACTGTTGACTTGCTGCGCGGCGGAAACCGTGCTTGCTACTCCCCCACATGTTTATTACATTCATTACATACGGGGATTATACCACGTTTGTCCGGGAAGTCAAGTCGCTCCGGCAAAATCTTTGAAAAAGCTTTCCTGTGAGCGCATCCGGATAAAAACCGGCGTGGCGCCGCCAGCGCTGCGCCACTCCATTTGAAACGAAACATTCCCGCTCATGGCCCCGTTTTTGTACCATCCGCACGAACCGGTGCGGTTCATTTGGGGTGTGCCCTCACATTATTTCTGCCCTTCCCAGAAGGGTTCCGGCTTGGTGCATGAGGCGCAGTTTCCTTCGCAGTTCCGGGGCTTGAACTGCAGCTCCTGACTCTTGACGCTCACTGTGGTGCAGGGGGGGATGGAATGGGTGATAAAGACGTTGGAGCCGATGACGCTGTCCCGGCCGATCACCGTGCCGCCGCCAAGGATAGACGCGCCGGCGTAAATGGTCACATTGTCCTCGATGGTGGGGTGGCGCTTCTTTCCCCGCAGGCTCTGTCCGCCCCGGGTGGTCAGTGCGCCAAGCGTCACGCCCTGATAGACCTTCACGTGGTCGCCGATGACCGTGGTCTCGCCCACCACAATGCCGGTGCCGTGGTCAATAAAGAAATACCGGCCGATGGTGGCGCCGGGGTTGATGTCGATGCCCGTGACGCTGTGGGCGTGCTCCGTCATGATCCGGGGGAGCATGGGGACTTTCAGCATATACAGCACGTGCGCCAGCCGGTACACCGTGATGGCAAACAGTCCGGGGTAGCAGAAGATGATCTCGTCCGTGCTGAACGCAGCGGGGTCGCCGTCGTAAAAGGCCTCCACGTCTGTCTGGGCCACCGCCCGGATGCCGGGAATTGCCCGGAAGAACTGCAAACTCAGCTCCTGCGCCGTTTCCTGCGCTTCCCGCTCCGTCCTGTCGACCCGCAGGGCGATAGCGATCTGCTTGTTCAGATTGTACATCACGTCCTCAATGAGCATGGAGAGATTGTGCTTGGTGTTGTAGATGCGGTAGGCTTTGTCCCGGGAGGAGCCGGGGTAGACAATGCGCAGAAGCTTGCCGATCATGTCAATGACCACGGCTTTGTCCGGGTGCTGGAAGGGGTCGAGCTTGTCGATGTCCCGGCCGTGGCGGTAATCCTCCAGAATGCCGTCCACAATGCCTTCGATTTCCTTTTCGATGGGGGTCATAAGTATCCCTCCTTGTGTTCTTGATCTCAGTTTAACATATGCAAAGGGCAAAGTCAATGAAACACTCCGGCACATTCCTCTTGCATTTCCCGGCCATATCAGGTATAATCATCCCAAAATCAATCCCAATATCAGGAGGGACTTTTTATGGAAAACGAAAACATGGAACAGGAAGAAAGCATTCTGACCCTGACCGACGAAAACGGACAGGATATGGACTTTGAATATCTGGATTGTCTGCCCTATGAGGGCAAGGAATATCTGGTACTGATGCCCGCAGACGAGCCGTCCACCGAGATCGTGATTCTCGAAGTAGAGCCGGTGGACGAGGAAAATGAAAATTACCTCGCCGTGGAGGACGAGGCAATTCTGGATGCGGTCTACGGTCTGTTCAAGGAAAAGTATAAGGATATCCTGACCTTCGAGGAAGATTAAAAACCATCAGGCCGGGGCAGCGCTGCCCGCCCGGAAAAAAGCAGCCGTTTTTGGGCTGCTTTTTCAAGCCTCCGGTGCAGCCATCGCGATGTCCCGTACCACTTCCCCTGCCAGAATCAGCCCCGCCGTTCCCGGCACGAAGGCCGAGCTGCTGGGGATCTGGCGCTTGCCAAGGGCGGCGGCTTCCGCCTCCCAGCCGGTGGGGGTAAGGGCCTCCTCTTTGGAATAGACCACCTTTAAGTGGCGGATGCCCCGCTTGCTCAGTTCCCGGCGCATGACCCGCGCCAGAGGACACATGGAAGTCTTGGTGATATCCGCAACCTCAAACATGGACGCGTCCAGCTTGTTGCCGGTGCCCATGCAGCTGATGATGGGCGTCCCGGCGTCGTGGGCGTTCTGAACCAGCGCCAGCTTGCCGGTGACGGTGTCGATGGCGTCCACGATGTAGTCGTATTGGGTAAAATCGAACTGCCCCGCGGTCTCGGGGGTATAGAAAACGGCATAAGTCCGCACGACGCACGCGGGGTTGATAGAAAGCACCCGCTGCTTTGCCGCGTCCACCTTCCGCATTCCTACGGTATCGTAGGTCGCGAGAATCTGCCGGTTCAGATTGGACAGGCTGACGGTGTCGTTGTCAATGAGATCAAGCTGCCCCACGCCGCTGCGGGTCAGGGCTTCCAGTGTGTAGCCGCCGACTCCGCCCAGCCCGAACAGGGCGACCCGGGCATTCTGCAGCCGCTCCAGCGCTTCGGCGCCCAGCAGCATTTCGGTACGGATAAATTGTTCGCGCATGTTCGCTTCCTCCCCCAAAGTCTGATCGTTTTATATCATGCCTCCGAAACAAAGTCAATGGGGGCACCGGCCGGGAGGAGCATGGAATCAGAAAGGAATCTGGGTATGACAGTGAATACAAAGAGATATCTGGCAGCAGCCCTGTGTGCCGTTATGCTTCTGGAGGGCCTGACGGGCTGCGGGAAAAAGCCCCCCGTGAAGACGGAGACTACCGCCCCGTCCACGGCGGAGACTACCCAGCCCACCGTCCCGGCGACGATGCCGCAGGACGGCAATCCCGGCGACGTGACCTGCAAGGGCAGCTATACGGCGGATTCCGTCAACGCTTCTGCCGTGGTGGCGACCGTTGGAAACGAGCAGCTGACAAACGGGCAGCTGCAGGTCTATTACTGGATGGAAGTCGCCTCTTACCGTCAGGCAGCGCACGAGACTGCCCCGGACTTTGATAAGCCTCTGGACACCCAGCCCTGTGAAATTGACGCCAGCGTCGCCAGCTGGCAGCAGTATTTCCTGAAACGGGCGCTGAACAGCTGGCACAGCGCTCTGGCGCTGTCGCTGCAAAGCGTGGACGAGGGCATCCCCACGGAGGAAGCCTACCAGCCCAACATGAAAAACCACGAGATCTACATGTCCGGCAAGCCTGCCACGGCCTATCTCTACGGCTACAATAAGAATTACCGACTCAACACTCTCCACGAGCAGTATCTGGAGGACATTCCCCAGGCGCTGGCGGCTCTGGCGGAAAAGTACGGCTTTGCCGACGTTTCCGCATTGGCGAAGGATATCGCCGGTGCGTCGGCAGAGGACCTGACCGCCTGCATGGAGCTGTACAACCGGGGCTATATGTACGATACCGCCCTGAGCTACTACATCGCGCCCACCGAAGAAGATGTGGAAGCCTACTTCACGGAACATGAGTCGGATTATGCCGAAACGGGCATTACCCGCAGCAGCGGCAAGCTGGTGGACATCCGCCACATTCTGCTGATCCCGCAGGTGCCGGAGGACGGGACGGGAACCGTCACCGTGGCGCCGGACGGCACCGTGACCTGTTCCGAAGAACTGTGGGACGCGTGCCTTGCCTCCGCCCAGACGCTGGTGGAGGACTACGGGAAAGCTTTGGCAGCGGACAGCAGGCGCGGCGACAACAGATCCACCAATGACGCCATCTTCGCGGATTTGGCCAATAAAAATTCCGCGGACGCCGGTTCCGCGCTGGACGGCGGGCTGTACCAGAAGCTGCACAAAGGGCAGCTGACCCCCGTGCTGGACGACTGGTGCTTTGACGATGCCCGCCAGAGCGGGGACGTGGACATCCTCCGTTCAGGTTTGGGCTATCATATCGTCTTTTTCAAGGGCAGCACCGACATCTGGTACGACACCGCCCGGGAAGACCTGACCGCCGCCCTTGGCGGGGAGAAGATCGCACAGGCGCGGGAGAAATACCCTGCCGAGATCGACTACAGCGCCATTACGCTGGGCACCGCGGCGCAGACCGCCCCGGTGACTGCCTCTGACCTGCTCTATCCCGACGTTGGGCACCAGCGCTACCCGGAAGCCCAGCTCTATCTCCAGCAGGATTACCCCACCACCATGTACGGCGCGTACCGGATCGTCACCCACGGCTGCGGCATCACCACCATGGCCATGCTGGCGACCTACATGGCCGACACTGAGCTGACGCCGCCGGAGATGTGCCGCCGCTACGGCGGCTACTGCTACGATCACGGCACCGACGGCAGCCTGTTCGTCGTCGCCCCGGCGCAGATGGGCTTTTACCTGAAGAAAAAGACCTTCGAGTGGCGGGAAGCCAGAGACGCCATGCGGGAGGGCTATGTGGTGGTCTGCGTCCAGACCAAGGGCTACTGGACGCGAGGCGGACACTATCTGCTGCTGGAAAAGATGTTCGAGGACGATGTGATTCAGGTACGGGACTCCAACATTTACAATTACGGAAAGCTGGAAGGTCATAAGACCGACCGCTTCGACTTTTCCACGGTGGTTCCCTCGGGGACGGCCTACTGGATCTTTGAAAAGAAGATCGTAACGATTCCCGCCTGCGCCCGCTGCGGCGGAACAGAGGAAGGCGCGCCGGAGGCGCTGCTCACGGAAGACTACCTCTGCGAAAAATGCGCCGCCGCCCTGGCTCGGCGGGGTACATATCTGGAATACAGCGGCGTTTGAATGATGAAAAAATGCTCCCAACCGAGGGAAATCGGTTGGGAGCTTTTTGTGCTGCATGTGCTGCAAGTAAGCATCATCGATTCAATTCCTGTAAGCGAGTTAAGATAGTTCTGACGACGGCTCCTGCTCTGTTTCCGGTTCCTGTACCGCCGAATTGTCTTGCTCTTTCGGTGTGCCAGCCGGGTCAACTGTTTCGGTGCCATTGATAATTGGCGTTTCCACAGACAGGCTTGATGGCTCCATCATCTTTAGCGTCAGGCCGAAACAGAAGCAAATTGCTCCTCCGACTATGGAAATGGCCTTTGCGGCAATCACACCGGCAGTTTTGCCTGCGACAAGGGAAGCTCCAATGATATAGTTATAAGCATCGCCGCCGACATACTCGTCAATGGAAGAATACCTGTTGTCAAAGGCATAATAACCACCGGCAGATTCTCCATCCAGAGATTTATAGGTTGTTAACGCACCCCCCGGAACTCGGATGATAAGACCGATAAGAACAAGAAGGATACCAATGATTATTGGACACATATACGGCTTTTGGCTTTTCATAATACAGACTTCCTCCTTTTATAATCAGTAAATCAAATCCAGCTCAGACATGGCTGTTTTGACCGTTGTGCGGTATTCATTGATCGTATCCGATGTCTGAAGCAAGCTGCCTTTGACATTCAGACAAAAATCCAGATAGGCAGATGTAGCAACATAGATATTCTTCAAGGCTTCCATGCCTTTAGGCTCTACGTTCATGACTTCTATTTCCTTGATGGCAGCTTTTGCGGATTCCAAAGCTGCCTGTGCAGATTCGACGCCTCCGTTCAGATAATACGCATCCTGCACACAAAGGACACAAAATTGTGGCATATCGCTTACCACCGCAAACAAAACACCCAGATCTTCGTCTTTAATATCATTCACCCCATTCATTTCTTCCTCTGTAGCGTTACGAAACAGGCTTAAAATCTCATCTTTTGTTTGATCTTTTGCCGCAACCTCTCCTGTCGCGCAGACGATACCAAGCTTCAGTTCTTCCTTAGAAAGTGTGGTAGAAGGAAGCATAGTGCCCAGCGGGTCGGTTTTAATTTTTGCCGCGCTCTTGACATTCAGCGCCCACACCCCGTAAATGGCGCTTCCGATTTCGTCGGTTTTTGTGTACGCTTCCACGAGAAAATCGTATGCTTCTTTTGCTTTCTGCGCGGCTTCTGCTTCTTTTTGATTTCCACATGCACATAAGGGCAGGCACAGGGCAAGTGCCAACAGTAATGAGAGTATCCTTTTCATTTGCATCCACCTCCAAAAGTAAAAATATGATATGCCAACAAGCGTTCCCTTGTTGTAATACTTGCACAAATTATTTCTGTATGTATTACGTTTACATATCATATTATATATTTATTGTATCATATAATAATCGCTTCTGTCAATATATAATTACAGTACAATGTGAGGTGGAAGCAATGAACAACGAACCCCTGAGAATCAAGAAGCGCGGCGAAGATGGGAACCGCATTATCTCCGTGCGCATTCGGGAAGAAATTCTCTCTGAATTGGATAAAATTGCCAGTGAAAGCAACTATTCCCGCAACGAACTGATCAATCTGATATTAGACTATGGCATTAAACATATTGAAATAGAGTGAGGACGGGAAAAGCCGTCCTCCGTTTTTTACTGGATATAAAATAAAACGCTCCTGCCTTATTGGGTGTAAAATTCCCAATAAAGCAGGAGCGTTTTTCAGAACGATAAAATTTGCTTGCGTAGTTCAAATGGAAACGCCAAAACGTCTAGGGAATCCCTCAATACTGCGCCGCCTCGGCGGACTTGAGCTGCAATTGAAGCCGATCCGCAATCAGCGCAATAAACTCACTATTCGTAGGCTTTCCCTTGGTATTGCTCACCGTATACCCAAAGAACCGTTGCAGGGTGTCCAGATCGCCCCGATCCCAGGCTACCTCGATGGCGTGGCGGATGGCGCGCTCCACCCGGCTGGGGGTTGTCCCGAAGGTTTTTGCTACCTGGGGATACAGCACCTTCGTGATGGCGTTGATCACGTCCATATCGTTTACAGCGATGATGATGGCCTCCCGCAGATACTGGTAGCCCTTGATGTGGGCGGGAACGCCGATCTCGTGGATGATGCCCGTGACCATGGACTCGATGCTGGTCTTGTCCGGGCGGCGCTTTTCCGCGGCCTTCTGACCGTCTCCGCCCCGGATCTCCTCAAGCCGCTCCACCAGCGCGGTCATATCGCAGGGCTTCAGCATCAGATACCGCACCCCCAGATTGGCCGCCGCCGCGGACACGTACTGCGTCACAAAGACGGAGGTCGCCAGCGTGATGGGGCGGCGCTCCATGCCGGACACGGCTTTCAGAACGCTGATGCCGTCCTTTTTGCTCAGCATCAGATCCAGCACCAGCACGTCGGGCTTCCGCTCTTCGACCATGCGAATGGCCTGTTCCCCGTCGTTGGCCGTTCCAACGACCTGAAACCCGTCGGCGTGCTGCAATGCGGCGGTCAGGGCGGTGCAGAAGTCGTCCGCGCTGTCCGCGATCAATACGGTTGTTACATGTTCCATATACAGTCCTCTCCTGTCATGTAAAAGATTAGATTTTGCTCCCCAATGCCACGAATCACGAAAACCCGTGTGCGACAAATAAAGAATACCATGAAGCACGCAGTTTTGCAAGGAAAAACAAAAATAATCGCTCGTCAAAAACAGCGCGTTTTCGACAATTTCGACGGATATCGAGAACTTTTCTACATTTTTCGACAAAATGCGGCAGTCCGTGCGGACAGTTGACGGAAGGGGAAGACTGGTGTAAAATGGCCGTGAATACTGTCAGGAGGGACAAATCATGAACGAAGTATGGAATCTGGACGTTATTTACCGCGGCTTTGACGACCCCGCCTTTGCCGCGGACATGGAAAAGCTGGAGAAGCTTGTACAGGATTATGTGGCCTTTGCCGGGGAACTGGACAAGCAGACGCCCTTGGACGGCCTGAAAAAAGGCGTCGCGCTGGAAGAATCCCTGTCGGAGCTTTCCGGGAAGCTGGTGGAATACGCTTTTCTGCGCCAGTCGGGCAACACCCGGGACGCGGAAGCCGGCTCCCGACTGGGACAGGTGATGCAGATCCTCACCGGCGCTGCCGGCGCGCAGGCGCAGTGGCGGGAGTGGGTGTCGGAAATCCCCGATTTGATGACGCTTGTGGGCAGCGATGAGACGCTGAAGGACTACACCTTCCTGTTTGAAAGCCTGCTGCGAAACAGCACCCACCTGCTGGGCAGTCTGGGTGAGCAGATCAGCGCCAAGCTGTCCATGTCCGGCTCCAGCGCGTGGAGCGACCTGCAGGAATATCTGACCAGCACCGTGCCGGTGAGCTACAACGGCGGGACGACCAACCTGTCCGCCATCCGCAATCTGGCCTATGACCCCGACCCAGCCGTGCGGAAAGCGGCCTATGAAGCAGAGCTGAGCTGTTACGACCGGATCAAGGACGCCGTGGCCTTCGCCCTGAACTCCATCAAGCTGGAGACCATTTCGGACTGCCAGCTCCGGGGCTACGCGTCGCCCCTTGACCGGACGCTGGAAAAGTCCGACATGAAGCGGGAGACCTTAGACGCCATGCTGGGGGCGATGGAAGAATACATGCCTAAATTCCGGCAGTACCTCCGCGCCAAGGGAAAGGCGCTGGGCCACGAAAACGGCCTGCCATGGTACGATTTGTTCGCGCCCATGGGCAAATCTACTGCGCGGTACACCACGGAGGACGCCAAAAGGATTCTGGTGGAGCTGTTCTCCACCTTCGATTCCGAGCTGGCGGACATGGTGGCGCGCGCCTTTGACGAGGAATGGATCGACTTCTATCCCCGGGACGGAAAGTCCGGCGGCGCGTTCTGCGCCGGGGTGGAGTGCATCGGCCAGAGCCGCATTCTGACCAATTTCGACGGCACTTTCGGCGATATCGTGACCCTTGCCCACGAGCTGGGACACGCTTTCCACAACCAGTGCATCCGTACCCACCGGCCGCTGAACCGGGATTACTCCATGCCCGTGGCGGAGACCGCGTCCACCTTCAACGAGTGCGTGGTCATGGCGGCGGCCATCCGGCAGGCAAAATCCCATGACGAGGAGCTGGCGCTCATCGAGTCCCAGCTCCAGGACGTCACTCAGATCATCTGCGACATCTATTCCCGGTACCTGTTTGAGAGCATGGTGCTGGAAAACCGGGAGAAGCAGTTCATGAACGCGGAGACTCTGTGCGGCATGATGCTGAAGGCGCAGGAGCAGTCCTACGGTGACGGCCTGGACGCAAGCTTCCGCCATCCCTATATGTGGGTCTGCAAGAGCCACTACTACGGCTCGACCTTCTATAACTATCCCTACGCCTTCGGCGGTCTGTTCGCCCGGGGACTGTACGCCCAGTACGAGCGGGAGGGCGCGGCTTTCGTGCCGAGGTACAAGAAGCTGCTGCGCACCACCACCGTCGCCACGGCGGAGGATGTCGCCAAGGTGGCGGGCATTGACCTGACAGACAAGGAATTCTGGCGCGGCGCGTTGCAGACCGTCGCCCAGCAGATCGATCTGGTCTGCGGACTTCTTGAGGAGGGAAAACAGTAATGGACAGCCGGACAAAAGCACTGTGTGATTTTCTGAATGCAGCCCACAGCGTGTATCACGCCCAGGCGTATCTGGCCGAGACGCTGAAAAATGCCGGTTATACCCGGCTGTACGAGCAGGACGAATGGGCGCTTGCCCCCGGCGGAAAGTATTTCCTGACCCGGGGCGGCTCTGCCCTCGTGGCGTTCCGGGTGCCGCAGGGAAGCCCCAAGGGCTTCCTCATGAGCGCCAGCCATTCCGACCGTCCCACCTTCAAGGTCAAGGAGAATTTTGAGCTTGCCGCCGCCTACACCCGCATGGCTGTGGAGCGCTACGGCGGAATGCTGATCTCCCCATGGCTGGACCGTCCCCTGTCCGTCGCGGGACGGGTGACGGTGGAGACGGAAGCCGGTGTGGAGACGAAGCTGCTGGACATCGACAGAGACCTGCTGCTCATCCCCAACGTCGCCATCCACATGAACCGTCAGGCGAACGAAGGCTACAAATGGAACCCGGCAGTGGATACCCTGCCCCTCATCGGCAGCGCGGGCACGGCAGGCAAGCTCCCGGCGCTGCTGGAGAAGGAAGCGGGCGGAAAGATTCTGGGCCACGACCTGTATCTTTACATCCGGCAGAAGGCGTCGGTCTGGGGCGTTGACGAAGAATACATTTCCTCCGCCGCGCTGGACGATCTGGAATGCGCATGGGGCTGCACGCAGGGCTTCCTCAAGGGCGGGGACAGCGCGTCCATCCCGGTTCTGTGCGTTTTTGACAGCGAGGAGGTCGGCTCCGTTTCCCCTCAGGGTGCGGGCTCGTCTCTGCTGGAGGATACGCTGGGCAGAATTTGCGACGGCCTGAAGCTGAACCGTGGGCGGATGCTGGCGCAGTCTTTTCTGGTGTCCGCGGACAATGCCCACGCCATCCACCCCAACCACCCGGAGTATGCCGACCCCGGCAACGCCCCGGTCATGGGCGGCGGACTGGTGATCAAGTACAACGCCAATCTCAGCTACTGCACCGACAGCGTCAGCGCCGCAGTGTTCCGGAAAATCTGCGGCAGGGCGGGCGTCAAGGTGCAGACCTACCACAACCGGGCGGATCTTCCCGGCGGCTCTACGCTTGGCAGAATCTCCCTTGCCCACGTGAGCGTCCCCACGGTGGACATCGGCCTTGCCCAGCTGGCCATGCACTCGTGCTACGAGACGGCCGCAGTGTCCGACGCCATCGACTTAGAAACCGCCATGGCCGCCTACTACGGCTCGACACTGGAAGCAACGGAGAGCGGCTTTTCCATCCTGTAAAAAGCCCGGATTGGCAAACTGCCCAAAAACTATTATCCAAAATTGTAGAAACCAACCATTGCGTGTTCTTGCAGAATATGGTAACATTTATTTATCCAGGTGGATTCTGTCTACTCCACATAATAGACAGAATACCGCTAAAATAAAGGAGGATAAACCCGTCTGACGCACGGTGCGGCAGTGTGGAGACCTGTCGTAATGCTCCCGGAATATTGCTTTCCGGTCAGTGAGAACGCATGCGAAAATGGTAGGTGCGTTCGGCGTCGAAACAGTATGGCAAGTGTAACCCTGAAGAACGTAAAGAAGATCTACCCCTTCAACGGCGACGACGCAAAGAAGAAGAAAAAGAAGAAGGGCGAGGAGACCACCGAGAAGAAGGTGAACCTGCAGATCACCGACAAGGGTGTCGTGGCAGTGCAGGAGTTCAGCCTGGACATCAAGGACAAGGAATTCATCGTTCTGGTCGGCCCCTCCGGCTGTGGTAAGTCCACCACCCTGCGTATGATCGCCGGTCTGGAAGAGATCTCCGAAGGCGAACTGTACATCGGCGACCGTCTGGTCAACGACGTTGCCCCCAAGGACCGCGATATCGCCATGGTTTTCCAGAACTACGCTCTGTACCCCCACATGACCGTTTACGAGAACATGGCCTTCGCTCTGAAGCTGCGTCATGCTCCCAAGGACGAGATCGACAAGAAGGTCAAGGAAGCCGCTGAGATTCTGGACATCACCCAGTATCTGGGCCGTAAGCCCAAGGCTCTGTCCGGCGGTCAGCGTCAGCGTGTTGCCATCGGCCGCGCCATCGTTCGTGACCCTCAGGTCATGCTGATGGATGAGCCCCTGTCCAATCTGGACGCCAAGCTGCGTAACCAGATGCGTGCTGAGATCATCAAGCTGCGTGAGCGCATCAACACCACCTTTATCTATGTTACCCACGACCAGACCGAGGCTATGACTCTGGGCGACCGGATCGTCATCATGAAGGACGGCTTCATCCAGCAGATCGGCACGCCTCAGGAGGTCTTCAACCATCCTTACAACCTGTTCGTCGCTACCTTCATCGGTACGCCTCAGATGAACATGTTCGAGAACGCCAAGCTGGTCAAGGCTGACGGCAAGTACGCCGTGCAGCTGGACAACCAGACCGTGGTTCTGTCCGACGAGAAGCAGGCCAAGCTCGCCGCCAACAACGTTGCGGAGCAGGATGTCGTTCTGGGCGTCCGTCCCGAGCACATTGAGCTGACCGCCGGCGGCATCGAGGGCAAGGTTGACGTGTCCGAAATGATGGGCTCCACTGTCCACCTGCATGTCACCTCCATGGGCCGCGACGTGGTTCTGGTGGTCTCCACCATGAACATGACCGGTGTGGAAGTCGCTGCTCTGTCCAGCGGTTCCACCGTTCACTTCTCCTTCCCCGGCCAAGTATGCCACATCTTCTCCAAGGAGACCGGCATCAATCTGGAAGCCTGATTCTGAACCAAAGTACAAACGGGTCTGCCTTAACCGACAGACCCGTTTTCAACTGTTCCCTGTGTCGCACTTATACTATTTCCTGATTAAAATTAAGGCAGCACCGCACAATTCGGCAAGAAGTCTCAGGCAGGATTTTTGTTCCAATTCAAAGTTCCGAAAATGGAGGAATACTGTATGTATTTCCCATTTTCGGAACTGCGGAAGTGGAGCAAAAAAACGGCTGAGACTCGCAGACGCAATTGCGCGGTGTTGCCCTTGATTTGATCGCTTCATTTGTATTTTCCGTTGGCTGCGGCTACGTATTCTACCTGTCCGGGTGCATTGTTTTTTCGGTGACTGCGCATGTGGCCGAGCGATTGATTATGACAAGGCTGAAACGGTGATCAGAGGGAGCGGGAAAGCAGCATTCCCAGCAGCTTGTCGTCGGTGAAGGCCGGATGGGCGTAGGCGGCGTCCAGAATGGCTTCTACATTGTCTGTGTCGTTTTCGACCTCTTTGGAATAAAGCTGCGCTGTGGAGAAAATGTCGCCGCCCACTAGCCTGACCAGCAGGCAGGAGATCAGGATGAACTTCACGCGGCAGTAGAGGTCGTAGTCGGAGACTGCCTGAAGCCAGTACCGCTGGGTCAGGTATCTTGCCAGCGCCCGGTGATGCTGCGTCCAGTTTCCGGGATCGGGATGGCGGAGCATGGTCTCCCACTGGGGCGTCAGCAGCTCAAGGCCCAGAAAGAAATCCAGAACATCTGCTGGATTTCCCGGCTTTGCCAGAGCCGCGGCGGTTTCCAGCGCCGCCCCGGCGTCGAAGGGGCTTTCCTCCCCGCCGTCCAGCTCTGACTGCGCCTGACAGCCGTAGAGCAGCCCCAGCGCCAGAGATTCCCCGACGCTATGGGATTCGTCCGACAGAATGGACAGCATGACCTCCCGGGAGGCTTTCAGCGAAGCCATGGCTTCGACGTCATACCCCGGTGTACCGCCATCAGGGCGGGTGTCCACCATCAACGGGGCAAGCGGCGCATTCAGAATCAGCTTCGCGGCTTCCGGGCAGCTCAGCTCCAGCCCCAGCTCGGCAAAATCCCCGTAATCATGGGTCAGGCGGGGGAACATCCGGCAGGTTTCGCACAGGGCGCTTTCTCCCAATTCCGCCTGAATCCGGCAAAGCCCATCACTGCGCCACATGGGGCAGCGTCCGTCGATGATGGACATGGACGTTTTGCCGTCGGCAGTGCGCATCACCTCCCGGAGACGGTCGCCCAGCGTTCCGGGCAGGGTGCGGTAGAACCGGGCGGAAGCGTCGTCTATCTCCACCTCCCACTCCTTGCAGCAGCTGTCCGGGCATTCCCCGGCGGCGCAGCGGAAGCAGTCGTAGTAGTCCGGTTTGAAAAGCAGCATGGGAAACTCCTCCTTGCACAAAAAGAAGCGCACACCCCGCGGTATGCGCTTCCGGAAAATCAATAATTCGGACGGATAGTGTTCATCAGGGAAGCGGCATCCTGTAACGCCTGCTTGCTGGTGCTGACCGCCATTTGCAGCTGGGTCAGCTGGGACATGGCCTCGTCGGTTTTGGCGGTGATCTCAGCAGTGGCGGTGTCCACCTTGGCAATGGCTTCGTTCAGCACGCCGTTTGCCTGATGGTAAACCAGCTCTGCCCGCTCACGGGCGCTGCGCTCCACCTGCTGGGCGCGGCGGTAGGAATCCAGTTCCTCCCCGGCGACCTGACTGCCGCCGTCCGTCTCCGGCTGGGGTTCCTGCACGGCCTCAGCGGCCTGCATCTGCTCGATCTGGGCGCGCAGAGCGTCCCGTTCCTCGGTCATGGCGGCAAGCCGGGCTTCCAGTTCCGCGATTTGCGCAGCCTGCGCCTGAAGCTCTTCCAGCTGCCGGTGCAGGTCCTCCGTCTCGGCGGTCAGCGAATTGATCTGATCCTGATGCTTTGTGTTGATGTATTCCAGATAATGAACCACGTCCTGCCGGTTGAAGCCATTGAACGCGGAACGGAAATTCTGAGGTGCAGCCATAATAAAATCCTCCCTTTTCTGCCGCGGGGGTCAACATTTTTCAGAATTATACCACATATATTCCGAAAAAACAACCGTTTTCGCCGAACAAGGTCGGAAAACCAAAAAATATTTTTCCGCGCACCCCTTTACAAAAATGAAAAAGGTTGGTATAATACACAGGCTATCGATGAAATGCGCCAGTGGCTCAATGGATAGAGCATCGGATTCCGGTTCCGAGGGTTGGGGGTTCGAGTCCCTTCTGGCGTACCAAACCGAACAAATACGAACCCTACGGAGGTGTTCTTCATCTGCGGTGTGTTTGGTATTTGTGTCCCCAGATTTTCCCGCTGGTAGGTTTGCAGTTGACTGCAAAATGGGAAAAGAAAAGATTTGCCCCACGGCACCCAAAAGGGTAGCCGTGGGGTTCTTTTTGCGGTTTTATTCCATTTCTACCCGCCGCACGGTGTCGGCGGTGGATTCCGCGGTCAGGGGCTTCTTAAATGCCTCATTAAATTCCGCTACAGCCGCCTCAATCAGAATCTGCATTTCCTCAGCGTCAAAATCAATGCCTTTCTTTTTCAGCAGAGCCTCAGCGGTTTCCAGTGCCTTGGCCAGCTTGTCCGCACCGTGAAGGGTATTCCACACCTGCTCCACGAACTGCACCGCCACACGGGCGATCGCGCGCTTGGTGTCGTCGTTGATGTACTTCACGGCCAGCTGCTTGATGGCATAGCCCAGGCAGCCGAAGATCGCGCACAGAATGGCCGCAATGATCTGCGTTCCGTAGTGATAAATGAAATATTCAAACATTGTATGTTCCTCCTTGAATTACTCAGCCAATAGAAATGGCCTTATTTTCCCACTTTTTGTAGGCGTCGAAATAGAGTTCCTTCTTGTCCCCGTTGAAGGTAAGTTCGTAGTACATACCGTCAAAGAGGGTGGTACTCGCAAGCGCCTTGCTATTCTGCAAGGTCTTGCACATCCAGACGATAAAAACATCGTCCTCGGTGATCTTCTTGCCGTCGCTTTTGTCCAAATGCTCATTGGAGTATTCAGCGACGGCCTTTTTGCACAGGTTTAAAAAATCTTTTTCATTCATGGTGTACCCCCAAGATACAAAATACATCGCTCAACCCAGCCCGATTTGAGCCAGGAAAAAGCCTGCAACTGCGGCCACGACTGCCCAAATCAGCTTTTCCACAAGATTGTCCCAGCGTTTTCCGGGTTTTCCTTCCAACGCCGTGACCTTGCCGTCCAGCCTGTCCACGGTATCCGCGACCTGTTCCTGCTTGTTGGCCAGAACCTCCATGGAGGTCGCAAGCCGGTTTATCGCTGCGGTGGACGCCTCCACCTTATCCAGCCTGTGACTGTTGGATTTCGACCGTTCCTCCACGGCGGTCAGTCTCTGCTCATGTTCCAAGTCCATTGGCATACTCCCTTCTCAGCCGTTCCACCGGGCATATCCGGGGCGGGTGTCCACGTGAATCCCCCAGTCGTAAAGCCCGATACCACCGGTGCGCCCCATGACATCTTCTGCCACGGCTTTCATCTGCGCCGGACTTGCTGCGCTGTGCAGGTCGGCCGCCAGCCCATACAAATGCTGGGAGTTGGCAACACCACCAACCTCCGCGTTGTGCGCCGCGCACCGCACGCCGGAACCACCGCCGTCCACAATGGAAATCGGGATGCCCAGCCTGTAGCGGATTTCGTCCACGGTACGCGCAATGGATTCCTGCGGCTCCACCGGGAATCCGCCGCAGCGGCCGCAGGGGCAGCGAAATTCGGCGCGCTTGAAATACCGGATATTCTTCCACCAGTCTGCGCCGCCCTCCGTCTCTGGGGTGCCTTGGGGCTGTTGGGGTGGCTCTCCGGAAGCAACGACCTCCCGGATACGTGCCTCCGTCCCGATGCCGAATATCCCATCCACGGTAAGCCCGTAATTCCGCTGGAATGCCTCGGTGGCGCAGCGGGAGTTATTGCCCCAAATTCCGTCGATTTCCCCCGCATAGTACCCAAGGTACAGCAGCAAGCATTGCTTTTGCTTGGTCGTCATCCGATTACCACCCCATACTTCGCCAGAATGGCGATAATGTCCTTGGAAAGGATTTTCTTAAGCTGACCGGGAGGCAGCTTGGCGATACTTGCGGCAATGGCACGCATATCCTGCTCCCCGTCCTCGGCGGCGCGGATTTCCACCAGCCGCTTTTTGGCGCCGTTACTCCACTTCTTCATCCGGCTTCACCTCCAAAATGGTCAGGGCATTCTTCATGTCCGTGCCCTCGGCCTTCATTTCCGCGATTTTCGTAAGGATTCGCTGCTTTCGTTCTTCGATGGTCATGCATTATTCACCCCCAGAGCGGTTTCAATTTCAGCCAGGGCAGATTCGTATTCGATATTTTTCTTCTGTGCTTCTTCCAGTGGGGTGAGGATTTCCACCCCGCCCCGATAGAACTTTCCACCATTGTAGGTATCGCCGATTCTTACTGGACGGTCTGCGGGGTTGATTAGGGATTCAGTTTCAGGCTCGGAATCGGGGCACCACAGAACATTGGTAACTGCGCCGTTTTCAATAAGTGCCATTGTCTTTGCCATTACGCAGCCCTCCTTGCATTACGGATGATGACGATACCTGAGCTGCCAGCACTACCATTTTGGTTAAAACCACCACCGCCACCACCATTTCCGCTATTGGAAACTTGATTTGCCGGGGCTTTAGTATAACCGCTTGCACCATCTCCGCCTGTGGCATATAATTTTCCAACAGATTCACCAAATTCTCGTGTGGTGGTGCCTTGGCCAGTGCCACCAGGTCCTTCGCCATCGCTCCCATCTACACCACCTTTACCGCCTGTACTGCCGCCGCCCATCCCGGCTTTTCCGCCACCCGATCCGCCATTACCACCACCGTCACTCGTGCCATTGTTTCCATGAAGCGCAGTTTTACCAAAAGCTTGTGCATCTCCACCAGCGGAGGGAACGGATATGCTATAATCTACACCAGCTTTAATAATAACCGATTCAGTTGTAGTAAATCCACTCCCGCCACCTGCACCTGACCAATATCCGCCTGTATCTGAGTTGTTTTGACCTCTGCCGCCATCTCCCCCTCCACCAACGAGGAAGACGTCTAATCGGCCATCCCAACCATTTAACTTGGTAACTGTGAATGTACCAGAGGTTAAAAATCTAATCTTCCAGTTGTTCTTCCAACTTGCGAAATCCGAAATGGGATTATCGCTGTCATCGACAACCTCATAATCTCCAGTGTAGGTAAATTCAGGGGTAATTCGATATACGATTGTGACGTACTCTACGGTCAGACGGGTAATGGCAACATCCTGAGTTGCGCTGTCTCCGCCCTTCGTGGATGTAATCGTCCACGTACCCAGGTCAAGCCCGCCGAATGTCCAGACACCATTTTTCTCAGTGGCCGTCTTCGTGGTAGATCCCATCTTGCAGGTTACAGTGGAGCCTGTAGGGGCGGTCACAATTATTGTCGATTTGTTGGGACTGCCACCGCTGGCACCGAATCCCTCTAAGTATGCGAATACGTCAGCCATTATCGCTTCACCTCCACCTGAACCGGAATGTTCGTTTCCGGCTTGTTTTCAAGGCAAACAAACGTGACGGTTCCGGCCCCCGGCTTCGCATAGCTCACGGCCGCGCAAGCTTCCCGCAGGGCAATATCCGCATCCACCACCCCGGAATATATCGGCGTGATATACGGTGGCTTTCCGGCCGTTACCCCCGCCACGGCAACGGTTTGGGTATAGGGGGCGCTGGCCGACCAGCCGGCGGCGGTAAGCGTGGCCTGAACAATTTGCGTCAGCTCTGCGCCAATGATCGCATGACCGCCCATGTTCAGATCGCCGGTCATGGTATCGCCGGATTTTTTAACGGCGTTGTTTATCTGGGCAATAAGTGTCCCAACTGTGTCGCTGTCTACCAGAGTATTCAGCTGCTGCAAAAGGGCCAGAATTTCGGCGCGGCTTTCGTCGCTGGTATCGCGTACAGCTTCCACCAAGTCGGTCATGGTGGCCATGTTGGTGTCTTCCTGTTCCGCCACCCACGCGGCGAACCCCGCCTCCTCGTCTTCCCGGAATTTCAACAGGTCGGCAGAAATCTGCCGGTAAAAACTTGTCATGTCCAAATGTTCCACTGGAAAAACGGGCACGCCGCAAACGGACGAATCCAGCCGGGTGTCCGTTATTTGGTCCTGCGTAATCTTCGTGCAGCCAGCGGGGACGTAAATATCGCAAATCTTCAGATCAAAGGTTTCGGCGTTTCGCGTGCAGGCGGGCGGCTGCGGGGTGGTGGCATAGGCGCCTTGCACGATAATGGCGTAAACTTCGTTTATAGAAAGGTTCAGCCGCAGCATAAGGCTGTCGTACCGGTTCAGGCTGCCGTCAGCGGTCGCAATATCCAGCACGAACGGAGTAGAATTCATATAAACAACACCGTTGATCCATGCATGACCTGTACCGTGGGTGATTGTCATATTTTCGTTGGTTGCCGTCGGCGTCAGCTCATTGGAATAAACGCCGTTGCCAACAAGCAGCGCAATCGTTTTGTAAAGTTCAGACGCGGTATAATCCCGGCCGTCCAAGAACATGCCGTTTTCGCTGCTCTTTTCCATTTCCTTGTTCATGCTATGTTATCCTCCAAATTGTAGGTTTCCGGGGCAGGGGTTCCCAGAGTAGGAACCACGGTCATGGTATCATTTTCATAAATTTCTTCCACTTCCGTGACACGCTGGTCCATGGACACGCCCCACTCCGTTTGTCTGCCGGTCACAATGTCCCCAAGGTTCCAGTCCTCGGTATAGCGGAATTGGCTGCTTGACTTTATGCCCGCCTCAAAACTTTGGATTCTGTTATGTTCATCCAGCTTGTCGTGTCCCCGCTGCGTAAGTATGGCCTTGTATTCGTCCTCTGTCTGTTCCCCTTGGGACAGATCGCGGGCATCTACCAGCAGTTCCCGGCGGTCTTCGCCGCTCGTCCGGTCAACCTCTACGATAGTCCTGTCCAGCCCCTCACCGGCGCCGCAGACAATCGCATAATTCTTGTAATTGGCTTCGTTCTCCTGATATTTGGGATCGTCAATGTTGAAATAGGCATTGGAGAAGGTAACACGGGCGTTTTCTTCCTGTCCTTCTGTCCGGTCTACACCCTCGTAGACCTCGAAGAACAGCGCCTGCACGGCCGGATCGGCGTAGACCCGGAACCCCAGGCCACCCGCTTTGGCCATGGCAGCAAGAACGGTAAAAAGGTTTTTCAGACTTACTTGACACTGAATCGTCGGGGTAAAGCCCCCGGCTGCGGCGAGTTTTACCGGCAAAGCGCGTGTTACGCGGCCGTATTGCTCCTTTACCAACGTCCGCATGGCTTCCTCAATCGGACAGTCAAAATTATAGATGTTGCGGATTCCGGCATCCTCCATAATGCAGGTCAGAAAACGCCCGGTTATGATAAGATTTCCGCTTTCAATGTCGATCCCTTCCACCTTAACGGTTTCTTTTGGCCTGTCCGGTCTTAAAATCAGTTGTCCGCACTTGACTTTTGCGAACAGGCTGGGGCTGGTATGCAGCTCAAATTCTCCAATTTTATCGTACATAGGCCGCCACCGCAGGCTCTTGTATTCGCCCAGATCGAAGCAATGAACCAATTCATTGGAGAAAAACGACAGAATGGGAGTTTCCACGGTTATGCACCTCCATAGCTTTGCCGGTGCCAAATCTGCACCTGCAGGGACTGTTCTCCGGACGCGGCGCCATATCGGAACAGGTTCTCGCCCGGGTGCAATTTCAGCCATGCGACCGGCCACACCGCTTTGTTTGTGATCTCTGTTTGCACACCTCGGCTTGCAAGCATAATGTGCATATTGGACAGTGAAGTGGTAACGGTAACGACTTCGCCGTTGTGGAGAACGAACGGCTTGGCGGTTGTCCCGATTTGCAATGTTTCCTGCCGCTTTACGTCGGTCAAAAACGGGTTTGTTACCTCGCCGGTAGCGGCAAAAACAATGCGCAGCGCCTGAGCTGTGGAGCTAGGATTCTCAATCGTGGCCAGTAAATTGGCCACATGTTCCGAAATGGCAAACGGACTGTGAAATACCAGCGGGAAACGCAGCATAGAACGCCAAGACGCCATAGTGGACAGTTCCTCTTCCGGGTCGTAGAATTTGGGATCTGAACACAACAGTTTGACGGTCAGCTCTCGAATAATGCCGGTATATGGCAGCTCCCAGCCCTCCGGGCGGTAGATGGCCACACGGCGGGAACCGCCATCCCGCCACACTTCCAGCGTGCCGTCTACGCCCTCCTGAAAAACGGCATCCAGCTGATCGCGGATCACGTCATAGTCAGAGAAGACATAGGCGCGGATAACAGGGTGCCGGGCGTTCTGGCTTTCGCCTTCGACAGACTCGCCATCCACACCGGTGTTTTTGCTGGTCGAAATCGTGAAACTGGCCGCGCCTATGTCGTCCACACCTTCAAGAAAAACCGTGTCGCCGTACTCAAATACCATCGTCCGGCCGGTTGCGCTGTTTTTGCAAACTACTTTTTCCATAGGCTTCCTACGCTCTCTTTACGTTTTTAAGCAGCTGTCTGGTTTCGTCTCTGGTCTTCCGGGCACACTCGGCAGGGCTTAGGTCCTTGGGGCTGTAATACGAATTATATTGGTTAAATTCTGTTGGGCCGGCATTTCTGTCCACCAACTCGGTGATAATGTTTCTCAGCTCACTGTAAAAGCTGTACAGAGGAAGTACAGCTTCCGGGCCTGCTTCACCGGCACCGATGTACTTGTCACCCAAGGAACCGATAATGCGGGCACCTTGCAGAATGCCGCCGTATTTGTACCATGAAATGCCGAAGGTCGGAACCCGTGGTGGATTAAAGCCCCATTCTCCCGTAATGGAAATGTGCGGCAATTTCAATTTCGGCAGGCTCCATTCAAACTTGAAACAGTTCTTGATATTCTCAATTCCCTGCGCAACAGCAGAACGGGCGGCCTCAATCTTTTCCGAAAATGCGCTCTTGATATTATCCAAGGTGTCGGTAACGGCTGTCTTGGCGGCATTCATTTTTGACTGGAAGCGTTCGGCAATGCTGGACAGTTTCCCGTCGGTCAGAGTATCAACAAAGTCCAGACCGAAGCTGTTTGCTTCCTGAATGCCGGTCATGGTAGCCGCTACTATGCCCTTAAGCCCTCCGCCGTTTTCCTCATAGGCGGAACGAACGGCGTCAAGCTTTTCCTGCGCTGTGGTTTTCAACGCTTCCATGCCAAGGGCGGTGGTGTTCTTGACGGTATCCATAGCCGAAGTCCAGATCTGGCCCACACGGCTGTTTCTGAACTTTTCCCCTATGGCCGACAGCTTGCCGCCAGTCAGGTTGTCGATAAAGTCTAAGCCAAAGTGCTTGCTTCCTGAATGCCGGTCATGGTGGCCGCTACCACGCCCTTAATACCTCCGCCGTTTTCTTCATAGGCGGTGCGTACAGCGCTGAGCTTTTCCTGTGCTGTGGTTTTCAGCGCATCCATTCCAATGGTAGTGGCATTCTTGACGGTATCCATAGCCGAAGTCCAAATCTGGCCTACACGGCTGTTTCTGAACTTTTCCCCTATGGCCGACAGCTTGCCGCCGGTCAGATTGTCAATAAAGTCCAGACCGAAGGTGCTTGCTTCCCGAATGCCGGTCATGGTGGCTGCTACTATGCCCTTAAGCCCTCCGCCGTTTTCCTCATAGGCGGAACGAACGGCATCAAGCTTCGTCTGTGCTGTGGTTGTCAGTGCATCCATGCCAATGGCAGTGGCATTCTTGACGGTATCCATAGCCGAAGTCCAGATCTGGCCTACACGGCTATTCTTGAATTTCTCCGCTATAGCCGACAGTTTGCCGCCGGTCAGCTTATCAATGAATGTCAGGCCGAATGTGTATGCTCCCTTTACCGCTTCCATGGCTGCCGCTGCTGCGCCCTTGATTCCGCCGCCGTTTTCCTCATAGGCGGTACGTACAGCGCTGAGCTTTTCCTGCGCTGTGGATTTCAGCGCGTCCATGCTTGCGTTCCATGCGGTTTTGATACCGGAAGCAATGGCGTTAACGCCGTTGCGGAATCCTTCGCAATGGTTATACAGCAAGACAAATCCAGCAACCAGAGCAGCAATTCCCGCCACGATCCAAGTTATTGGGCTGGTCAGCACCGTAATGGCTACACCTGCGATTTTGGCACCGGCACCTGCCAGCTGGAAGGCTGACGCGCCCGCTTTCATCGCCGCCGAAGCTCCTTGGAATGTGGTCACAATTTTTCCGCCTGTGGTAATCAGATTACCAACAATGCTGATACCTTTACCGGCCACGGACAGCACCGGGCCGGCTGCTGCCACAACTGCGGCGAAGGTTATAACGGCCTTTTTCTGGCCTTCGTCCATGTTTTTCAGCTTATCCGTCGCTTTTTCGATAACCCCGGCAAACTGTTCAACGTATGGTGCCAGCATACCGCTGGCAACCTGACCGAAGTCCAGGGCGGCATTTTTTACCAGATTGAACGCGACCTGAGCTTTGCGGTTTTTGGTTTCCAGTTTCTCCAGAGCCGATTCTGTACCGCCTGCCCCAGCCTGAATACCGGCCAGCATTTCATTAAACTGGCTTGTAGACCCGCCTGCTTCTACAAGACCGTTTTCCACGTCGGAAACACTGTTGCCCAACAGAATCAAGCCCGCTTTTGCCGCCTCCGCAGAGCCGAACATATCCGTAAATTTCAGCCCTTGGTCATCTGCCGCGGCGCTGACAATTCCCAGCACATCGCCCAAGGTGTAGCCCTCCGCCATCAGGTCAGAGAAACCTTTCCCTGTTTCATCTTGCAAGGTTTTGGCAACTGTGCTGCCGGACTTGTTCAGCTCGTTCAGCATGCTGTTCATGTAAGTTGTGCTTTCGGCGGTAGCTACGCCGTTGGCAGTCATGAGCGCATAGCCGGCACACAGCTGGTCAAGGGATACATTCGCGGCGTTGGCGGTGGGGATGATTTTACCCATGCTGCTGGAAAGCTCTGCAACCGTCGTTTTACCAAGGTTCTGGGTTGCTATCAGGTTGTCGGAAACGTTGGTTACTTCGTTCGCTTCCAGCTTGTAAGCGTTCATGATTGTGGTCAGCAGGTCCAGAGAGTTGCCACTGTCCGCAAAACCAGCGCGGGCCAAATCAGTGGCGTGCCGTACAAAATTCACGGCGTCACCGGTCTTCTGGCCGGCACTGATCGCATTATATACGTTCTCCGCGATTTCCCCGGCCGCTATGCCGCTTTCGTCGCTCAGCTCTAGGATAGCCGCCTGCAGGTCTTCCAGAGGAACTTCCGTAGTGTCCGCAATGGTCGATACTTTGGCCATGCTGTCTTCAAAGTCCCATGCCATTTTTACGGTAGCAACTCCCGCCGCCGCAGTGGCCGCAGAGATGGGCATAAGCTTATTGCCGATACCTTCTACCGTGCTGCCAAACTCGGAAACTTTTTTTCCTGCCTGCTGCATGATTTGCCCGGCGGCTCCGCCGAACTCAACCAGCTGATCCTGCAGCCGCTCCACATTCGCGCGGGCGGCTTCCAGCTGCCGTTGGAATTCAAGGTATGCGCCCCGGTCGATATCGCCGGAAGCATACATTTTTTCTACGTCGGCCTGTGCCGCTTCCAGAGTTTTCAGCTCTTCACGGGCTGCACGTACAGAATCAGTAAGAACTTTCTGCTTTTCTGTCAGCAGGGACGCGCTGGAAGGGTTGAAATTCAGCGCCTTGTTTACGCTTTTCAGCTCTCGATTTAGGCCAATGCTCTGCTTTTTCACGGTGTCCAGTGCCTTGCCCAGACCCGTTGTATCGCCGTTAATGGTAACGGTAATTCCTCTTATTTTCTGATCCACGGGTTACCCTCCTTTCAGCCATATTTTTGGTGCAGTTTTTCCGCGTCCGGCGTTGTCTGCTGAATCCGCCACGCATCATGCAGCCATTTCCTGCCTTCTTCCGTCTGGGCATTCGTTGTCACAATGGCGTCGTGCAGTAATGCCCAGTAGGTGAATATGTCCAGTTGGTAGACATCAAACAAAGAAATGCCCGCATAATCAGCAACAATTTTTTGTCGCTGCGTGGTGATCCCGAACGGAACCCCCGCGCCATCCTTGACCGGATAGCTGGGGGTTATCAGTTTGGGTTACTGGCTTTTGTGTTGTTCATCCAGCCCAGAAAATCTTCAATCAGCGCAGACAGCTGGTCGATATTCGCCCACCCCATCAACTTTTTGCTGGTGATTCTGACGCCCTCTTCGTTGTCCGAAAGCAAGGCGGCCGTCACACCGGCCATATCTTTTGGGGTGGATTCCTTGTCGGTAAATACCTTGTTGAAAATTTCCACGGCTTCCAGCTTCGGCGGGTGGACGTGCAGGACCGTGCCGTCTTCGGGGTTTTCAAATTCATAGTGCCGAACCCGGACTGCAGACAACTGAAACATAGTTAGCCTCCATCTGCTTCCGACTGGGTGGTTACCAGCTCGTCATCCAGAATGACCAGCGTACCGTCCTTGTCCAGAGTGTCGGCGGTAATCTCGGAATCAACGGTGGTCTCGTTTTCGGGCTGGAAAGCCATGGAAATGGCACCCGTATTCTTGCCGGTAACGGTAATCCGCAGCTTCCGGCCATCGTCGCGGGTATGGACAAACCGCCACAGATAACGCTTTTTGTTCAGATTGGACAGTCCGCCCAGCTGGAACAGACGATGGCCTTTCTTGGTGGTCTCGTCAATGCGGGCAGTCTGGATCAGCGCCTGAATGTACTGCGGCACCCAAGTGATAAGGCCGGTCTTAAACGTGACCGTCTCCTTGGTGATGATGGTCTTCTTTACACGGCCTTTGTCGTCCTGAACCGTCTGACTGTCTGCGGAGTATTCCAGAGTTGCGCCACTCTTGATATTCCCCGCGCGGTTGCTGTCGGCCTCGATTGTGGCATCTTCCGGAATTGCCCCGGAAAACTCGACAATATACAGGTCGCCGCTGCCCAGAATGATCTCGTCGCTGTTGTCGATGGTGTTGGTATTGGTGTTGCTCATTTTTTAGGCTCCCTTCGTTGTAAACGTAAAATGTACGGAATACGGCTCACCGTCCGGGAACCTCTCAATTTCGATGGTTCCCAGACCGGCAAGCGCTTTTCTTATTTTGCACTCAAGTGCAACGTCCTTGTTTGCAGTAAATAGGGCAATGGTCCACATGATCGTTTTCACGCACACACGTCCCAAATCGTCCCATGTGTCCTTCTCTATGGTTCTGATGACCATATACGGAAGCGGAACAGTGACACCGTTGACCGGCACCGCTGCTTCATCTTCCCGCCGAATGCCTGTGCTGTCCAGCCTGGTTAGAACCTTCTCGCGGCTTGTCATTTCGCCTTGCACGCCTCCTCACACCTATGCTCGAATTCAGCCTGCCACTTATCCGCAGCCGGCTGAATATGCTTTTTCGGCTGCACAATGCCCTTGTGCCCTCGCTTTTTGTGCGGGTATTCCAGCAGGTGGGTAAGCTGGTAGTTTGTCGCGTTTTTGGCTGTGGCTGTTGTGCTGCCCCGCCCGTTGCGCTTGATTTCGCAGCGCCACCCTTTTTTATAAGCCCCGGTCCTTTTCGGGCTTGCCTGCCTGATATCCTTTGTCATGGACTTCCCGCAATCTTCCACGGCGGCGGACACTTTGTCCATTACATCGCCTGTGTACTCTTTCAACACGGCAGTTATCTCAGCCGTAAGGTCAAAATCTGCCACCGGTTCCCGCCTCACTTTCGTCAAACGCAATCAGAACCGTGGGATTTTCCAGAGTTAGATCGGTACATTTGGGCAATGTGTCATTGATCTTCTGAGCCTGCAATACTTTGTATTGCTGATCCCCGATGGTCACGAAAACGCCGGGTTTCACAAAGTCCATTTGCGGAATCCGAATAAGCATTTGAATGGTGTGTCCGGCTTGCTCAGCGTCAAAATTGCGGCGTTCGCCGACCGTGCGCTCCCTGTAGCGTACACCGGACAGCAGCAGAACAGGCCGTTTTCCACCGTCCAGCTGCCACAGTTTGCAAACGCCATCCGGGAAGGATTCAAACTGTACTTTCTTCTTTGCCACAGCCGAATCCATCCGCAAGACGCAGGTTTACAATTTCCGCGCGGTAGTCCTCTTCAAACTCCGCCCGGCGATTGTTTGCCAGATACCACACGCATTCTATCAGCAAGCCGCGATATTCCGGACCGGTCAGGTCAAGATCAGGGCTGCCAGCCCTGGCCCGGAGAAGCGCTTCCGCTTCCTCAATGGCAGCGTTCACATTGGCGCTTTGGGCTTCGTCCGGCTCCCATGTATAGTTCATACGGTTGAGCGCAAGCTTGTAAACCTGCTCCTTTGTCAATGCTGCCATGCGTTAGCCTCCTTAGCCCGTCTGGGCCTTGGTGTTCACAGTGTTGGTAACGGTGGTGGACACAGTACCCGCAACCTCCACAATGGTGCTGACGATGCTTTCCAGTTCGGAAACGTCCAGCAGCAAAAAGGCGTACTTGTCCATGGGGCAGCCATTGCCCTGGAGTTTGGCCTTGTATGCACGCTGATCTTCCAGGAACTTGACGGAATCGTCGGGAATGATGGTACCCTGCTTACCGGAAGGACCTACGCCGATGAAGTAGTACGGGGCAATGCCGATGACGGCCTCGCCTTGCTCAAGGGCGGAACTCTGGAAGATTTCGGCGGGGATGGGCAGCACATTGGTCACGTACTGGCCGCCCACCAGCAGCGTGGTGGCCGCGAAAACCTTTTCCCAGTAGTCAAAGGGGTTGAACACGACGATAACGTCGCGGGGATCGACGACGCGGGCAGTCTTGCCGGTGCTGTCGTTGGGATCGCGGGCAAGCTTTTTCAGCAGCGCGCCCATGGTTGCCGGGTCAAGCTTCTTAACCTTGACGGGGGTCTGCTTGGCGTAGCCGGTGGTGGGGCTGACGTCGGCCGCCATGTCCCGGATCATGCCGATAGGCTCGTCTTTGCCAGTGCCGGCCACGGCGCCGGCCTCGCAGGCGCAGGCGATTGCTTCGGAAAGGGTTTCCCGTGCATAGGCATCCATCCATTCCGGTCCCAGCTCCACCAGATCCATGGAAATGCACAGAAATGCCGACAGTTTGCACATGGTCAGGGCGATTTCCTGAACGCCGCCCTCGATCTCCTTCTGTACCGCTCCGGTGATCTTGCCCCAAGTGGCCAGCTGGGCGGGCTTGGCGTTTACCAGAATGCGGCTCAGATAAGCCGTGCTTACAAAGTTCAGCTTATCCAGAAGCGGGTGGGTCTTCTTGATGGTGCCGATGATCCGCTCAATAACGGTCTGAGGCATGGCAACCTCATAGTTGGCCACAGCGGCGCGGGGGTCGCTTGCCTTCAGCGCAGCGGCCAGCCCTTCATAATAGGCGCGTTCGTCCGCAGTCAGCACGTTTGCGCCGCGGGCGGACAGGATAGCGGCGTCCTGATTTCTGGCGTCGATCTCTTCGGCGGCTTTCTGGAGGACTGCTTCGTTCATGCCATCGAAAAAAGCAGTCATGGCCTCAGCCATCTGTTCAGGGTTACCGGACTTGAAAGCAGCGGCAAGGGTAGTTTCATGCTGCTTTTTGACCTGTGCGAACAGGTCTTTGCTTGTGATTTTCATTTGTTTGTTCCTCCGTTTACTTAATCATTGCTGCAAGAATGTTGTTCAGGCAGCCGGCTTCACTTGCTTTCGGGGTTTGCGGCTTCGGCGGTTCTTGGGGACCCGCTACGGCGGAAATCGCCGCCGCCATGGCCGCGGGCAGGGTGGAAATGTCCCGGCTTTGGAAGGCTGCGCGTGCGCCCTGATACTGTTTGGCGGCTGCGGTCAGGTCTGCGTCCTGTTCCGCATATTCGTCGGCAAGGCCGTATTGGATGCACATTTCCGCAGACAACCAAGTTTCACCGTCCGTCAGTTCTTCCAGCTTTTCCGCGGGCAGCTTGTCGCCGGCCTTGACGATATAGCTTTGCAGCATGGCTCCGTTGATAATGTCCAGATCGTCCGCACTCTTCCGCAGTTCCTTGGAATTGCCGTACACGCCCCAAGCTGCGTTATGTACCATCATAGCGGTGTTACGGGGCATAATTACCTTGTCTGCTGCCATCGCAATAACGGACGCGGCAGAAGCTGCAACGCCGTCAATGTATGCCACAACGGTGGCCCCACAGCGGCGCAGGACGTTATAAATGCCCATGATCGCAGACAGCGCCCCCCGCAGAGCATTCAGGAACTTTTCTGCATTTTCTATGCTGGTCTCCCGCATGGTCTCCGTAATGGCTTTCATATCTTCGACCTTCTGCTGCAGCTGCTCAAACAGCATAAAGAACCGGACGGCGTTCTCGTCGCTGCTGGCTTCCATCTGCTTTGCCATGGTTTCCGCCCGGCGCTGGGCCTCTTCCTCCGCCTGCTTGGCCTGATCCAGTTTTGCCCGGTACTTAGCTTCCTGCTGAGCCGCTGCCGCCTTGGCGGCTTCCTCTCTGGCTTGGGCTACCTGCTGCCGGGTTTCTGCCTCCGCCTGCTTTTTGGCGTCAGCCTTCACCTTGCGAACCTCCGCCGCCGCGGCCTGCTCTGCCTTCAGCACTGCTTCACTCATTGCAGCTTTGTGCTTGGCCTCCAGTTGGGTACGTTCCTCGGCGAATGCCGCAGCCATTTGCTGCCGGGTTTCTTCCTCCGCCTGCCGCCTGATCTCGTCGGGGTCAATAGGCTCCGCCTCAACCTCTGCCACGGCTTCCGGCTCCGTCTGGAAGATAGAAAGTTGTTGCGCCATGGCGTCCCGCTCTTCAACCAGCTTTTTCAGCTCTGCAACGGTGATGTTTGCCAGAGCTTCCCCGGTCAGGTCTTCCCGCTCCTCCGGGTTCAGTTTGGCCAGCAACGCCAGCTTGGTGACGCCTGCGGCGGCGTTTTCCTCAATCAGTCTGGCCGGTAAGCTCTCGACCACCTGAATGTAGTTATATGCCTGCCGCTGCTTGATTCCCACCGCCGCTTCTGTGTATTCGGCGAAGGAAGCTGGGCTTGGGAAATGCCCTTTTTGATTCTGTACTCTCTGATTGCCGTCATTTTTTCAATCGCCTCCTTATCAATCACTATGTGTGATTACTATAGCATCACTAAGCGTGATTGTCAACACTAAATGTGATAATTTTCTAAAAACCCTTGCTTTTATAACTCTTTGTTATTATCATATGGAAAAGGGGTGGTTCTGTGTTTAGAGTTGAATTGAAAAAACAGCGTGAGACGGCTGGATTATCTCAATATAAGCTTGCTGAGAAAATGGGTGTATCTCAAGCGACCGTCGGAATGTGGGAAAGTGGAAAGCGTGAACCCAATTTTGCAATGTTGTGCAAGTTGGCCGACTTTTTCGGTGTTACCGTGGATGTTCTTCTTGGTCGGAATGCTTGTGCTACCAAAGCGGTCGGCCTTCCGGCTGCCGATTTGGATTTGCTTCGCAAATTTCATGCCCTTGACAGCATGGCTCGTGCGCGAATTCTGAACGCGCTAGACTTTGAGTATCAGGCCGTTCCTACAGAGAATGCAAAATCATCCAGTTCCCCGGCGTAAAAAAATAACCCGCCACATGGACGGGTTTAGATATGCAAAAAGAAAAGGGGTCATTTTATGAAATGTAAGAAATGTGGTCAGGAAATCGACAACTCCGGCAAATTCTGTCCTCACTGCGGTACGCCTGTTGATGGTGGGCAACCGGCCAGCAATGCGAAAAAGGCCCAAAAGCCTTTTTATAAACGGTGGTGGTTCTGGCTGATTGCGGTCGTTATTCTGTTTGGTGGCTGCACAAAACTGGTCAGCACTCCCGCAGAAACTACCCCCGCCACGGAGACGGCAGCCGTGGATACAACCACCGAAGTGACGGTCGCAACGGTGGCCGAAGAAACGGTGGCAAATACGCAAGCTGTCGAAACACAAGCCGTTACAGATACCGCATCGGTCGGGGAAAAGAACGCACTGAGAAAAGCTCACGACTATCTAAACTATACTGCTTTTTCTTATACCGGTCTGATTGGACAGCTGGAATATGAGGGCTTTACAACTGAGGAAGCCACCTACGCGGTAGACAACTGCGGCGCTGACTGGTTTGAGCAGGCAGAGAAGAAAGCTGCTGACTATCTGAATTATTCCGCTTTTTCCTACACTGGGCTGATCGGGCAGCTGGAATATGAGGGCTTTACGACTGAGGAAGCCACTCGCGCAGCAGATAACTGTGGTGCAGACTGGAACGAACAGGCAGTAAAGAAAGCAAAGGAATATTTGGACTATTCTTCTTTCTCTCGTTCCGGGCTGATTAGTCAGCTGAAATATGAAGGCTTTACAACTGAGCAGGCCGAATACGGTGTAACCCAGAACGGCCTATAATTGTAATTTCCCGCCACAGCGGGGGCAAAGGGGTGAAATGCAGTGCGGGCGTTTATCTATGGCCGCTTTTCCAGCCATAAGCAGCAGGAATTAAGCATAGAGGCGCAAATTGATATTTGCAGGGAGTACGCCGAAAAACATAATATTACCGTGGTAGGGGAGTACGTAGACCGCGCCCGCAGTGCAAGGACTGAGAACCGGGCGGACTTCCGGCGGCTTATCCGCGACGCCTGCACCGGCGTGGTGGATTGTGTGCTGGTCTGGCGCTATGACCGGTTTTTCCGTGACCGTGCCGAAAGCGCCCTTTACCGCAAGCAGCTGGAAGCGGCCGGGGTTCACCTTATCAGTGTGACAGAGTTCATACCTGACGGCAGCGCGGGGGTCATCACTCAGGGCATGATCGAAACCGTGGCCGAATATTTCAGCGCCAAACTGTCCGAAGACGTTACCCGCGGCATGAACAAAGCTGCCCAGCACTGCCAGATCACCGGCGGCGCCCCTCTGGGCTACCGCCCCGGCCCGAACAAGCGCTGGCAAATTGACCCCGTTGGTGCTGAGCTGGTAAAACGCTGCTTTGAATGGTATGACAGCGGTAAGTCAATGGGGGAGTTGGCCGACCACTTTAACAAGGAAGGCCACAAAACCGCAAAAGGGAATTCTTTCAACAAGAGCAGCTTTACCACGATCCTGCGGAACAAGAAATATATCGGAATCTATGAATATGACGGCACTGTCAGCATTGCCGGTGGCGTTCCCCGAATCATAGAGGATGACCTGTTTTTCCGGGTACAAAGAAAGATTGACGCCAACCGCCACCGCCCCGGTGCCTATAAGGCAGAAGTACCGTACCTTCTCAGCGGGAAGCTGTTCTGCGGCAAATGCGGCAGCCCCATGACCGGAACGGCCGGCACCGGGAAAAGCGGCGTCCGCCATTACTATTATATTTGCAACAACCGCCGCGCCAAAAAGTGCGACAAGAAAAATGTCCGGCTGGATTTGATCGAAGAGGCCGTGCTGCAATCCGCCCTTGACGTGCTGACGGACGATAACATATCCTATATTTCTGCGGAGGTAGAAAGACGCTGCTCGGAAAACAGCGGCAACAAGGCATTGGTCGCCAGTCTTCGGGTGCAGTTGACCGAAGTGGAGAAGCAGCTGAAGAATATAGGCAATGCCATAGCACAGGGCATTATAACGGAGACCACAAAGCAAATGCTTATGGATGCAGAGGCAGACCGTGCAGCCCTCCGGCAGCAGATCGACCGCGCCACAGTGCAGGCGTCCTTGGAGGTCAAAGCGGAAGCGGTGGCCTGCTGGCTTGACGGTTTCCGCCACGGGGACAGAAAAAGCCCAGAGTTCCGCAAAGATGTTTTTGGAGCGCTGGTTCATTCCGTATTTGTTTACGACGATTATATGAAAATTATATTCAACGTAGACAGCGCCGGAGCGGCTTTGGTGCCGTTCTCAGCGGTGCAAAATGCGGCTACGTCTGATTTCGTCGGCGCCCTCCCGGGTTCGTATTTGGGCGGGTCAGGGGTACCATGACGAGTGTTCTTATAGGATTTGATCCTTTGAGAACACCCGTCATTTTTATTGTCTATTTTGCGCCGGTTCGTAACTGACATAGACACCTCTGCGAGTGTTGACTGTTACATCAGGCACGGGCATGGACGGGGTATCCGGGATAAACAGGGCGCCGACACAGTTGTAGTAGATGGTCAATTTCTGGACCCATTCGCCGTTGATTTTCTCGGCTTGGTGAACCTCAATGTGGTTGACCAATTCGTTCAGCATCCGGGGCGTCAGCTTCTTGGCGCGGGTGTACTTGCGGACGGTAGCCAGGAACATATCCGTGGAAACAGCATCACCGTTGAGCTTGTCCAGCTCTTTGCGGAGTGCCTTGATCTTTCCGGATAGCTCCGCTTGTTCTTCCTCGTAACGCTGGGACATTTTGGCAAAGCGTTCGTCTGACAGCTTTCCGGAAATGTTATCCTCATAAATTCGTTCAAATTTCTCAAAACCGCCACCAGTGAATATAAATTAAGCGTGAAAATGGATCTGCCCAGCAGCGGTTTTTTTCTTTTCTGCCGCTGGGCAGATGTTTTTTCTTTAGATACATGATAAGAGGAATTTTTGAAGATTCCATAAAGATTTGAAAAATGGACGGACATAAAAGACGTCCATTACACTATCGGAAAATCAGCAA
>OLWH01000056.1_pt1 | contig 64856 bp, 58 predicted proteins | sample 1673381 | NCBI WGS metagenome assembly OLWH01 (sample SAMEA103958110, study PRJEB25191) | human gut metagenome | reverse complement strand
TGTCCAAAATCTCCTGCTGGTAGGAATAGGGGTTGATGTCCATGGTGTAGACGTCAGCATTGTTGGTGTCGAAATATTTTTCCGCCTTCAATGCCCGTGCCAAGCGCTCTTTCTGATCCTCCGCGTAGTATTCAAATTCGCGGTCATTCCAGTAATACTCAAAGGTAGCTGCGATCTTGTCGATGGTTTCGGGTAGGTCGCGCCGCGTTACTTTTGTGTTCCATTCAAGGCCGCTGGTCAATGCGGCATTGGACAGGTTGGACGAGCCAACATATGCCGTCGTGAAACCGGTTTCGCGGTAAAAGATATATGCCTTGGCGTGGAGGCGGGTCGTCTTGGTTTTGTGCTGCAAAGTTGTTAGAGCCAAATATTTCGTCACAAATCAAGCGCAAATTAGACTGCTCATTATCATCAATACTGATAAAGATAGCTCCATCATCCGCCAACAACTTTTGCAGCAGCTTTAGTCGGGGGTACATCATGCACAGCCACTTGTCGTGACGGCTTAAATCCTCGCCCTCTTTGCCAACGGTCTTATTCAGCCATGCCTTGATGTGCGGGTCGTTTACATTGTCATTATACACCCACCCTTCGTTGCCGGTGTTGTAGGGCGGATCAATATAAATGCACTTCACTTTTCCCTCATACTGGGGCAGCAAGGATTTCAGGGCTTCCAGGTTGTCCCCGTGGATGATCTTGTTTTCACTGCCGTTGTCGGCCTCGGTCTGCCCGTTTTCGTCAAAACTGTATTTTCGCTCCAATACCCGATAAGGGACTTCCAAATGGTGATTGACGACTTTCTCTTTTCCTATCCATTCAAGTGTCGGCATATTCTCTCTCCTCAATTACCAAAAAGGCAATCTCCACTGCATCTAAGCGTGCAAAGTTCATCTGTTGTGAAAACTGGCATTTGAGTAGAAAATTCTGTGCAAAGATTTTTTCCATCTCCCTCGCCCAAGTGGAAATAGTTGTTATAATCAAAAAACACAAATCTCCATTCATTTTGCAACGGATATGAATTTGCGGTATCCTTGGCAAACAAATGTGCCATGCTTTTTGAGTCTTCATCCATTTTATCGTAATACTCACGTATAAGCCCATGATTGCGTTTGTCGATGTATTTTATGGGGTGATATCCATATCCACATCCCGCAGCTTCAAGGTTTTTCACCAGTGCATTCACAAAATCAGAGAAATTGAATAATAACGCATGATCTCCGAATTGGCTCATTTCTGCTATAAAATTATCGTTTAGCGCATAAGTGTCTTCAGATACCATATGGCAATTCTTATGCGATAGCAAAGAAGCCGAGAAGGAGCGTACCGGACAATCCGGTATACCCGAAATAACTGCTTCTTCTATGTACGCAGAAATATCGACCCCATTGACCACGAAGGGCTTTGATAGATTGAGGTACTCCTTCCCTTCCATTTTATCGCCACGAAAAGTTGTAACATCTTCTTGAAATAACTCAATGGGGCTAAAATGAACAATTCCATTTTTTAACTGTTCTAAATGTTCCTTTTTCCCAAATTTAAGCAAAAACTCCATTTGCACAACTCATTTCCTAATATAGTACGATTTTTGATGGTTATTTAGGGTCTATCTGAAAACCGTCAACATGCCCAAACAGCGGGTCTTTTCCGCCTGCTGTGCACCATTTTCCCTTGTAATACACAAAGTATTCCTGCGGAAAAATGGCTTCAGCAGGCGAAAAATCCCTCGCTGTTGGTCATATTCCCGGTTTTCAGATAGACCCTAATTCAAAGTCCTCTGGAAGTTAATCACAATATTGGGGACGGCTATTCCTACCACAGCATCTTTTACTTCATGCTTGTTGTAAAGCCTATCCAATGTAATCAATACAATCTTCCAGTCTTCTCTTAATTCCTTTTTTGATCGCAGTATCGCAAAGAATCCCCCAATAATCCTGTTCCAGGTTTGATTTTTCGGGAGATGCTGTGATGCCTTTCCCGCAATATCCTGGAGAATGCGCTTGGGCTGGAAAATGATTTGCTACTTGCAGCATGTAATCGATCATGGGATATTTTTTCCGCATTTCCCAATCAAGGTATCCGGCCTGCCCGTTCGTCCCGTATTGAATCATCCATCGGATTCTGTCCAGGTCATTTTTTACATCCGCACAGTCGTATGCTTCCTTTATTGCTTTCAAAACCTGTATTTCTAAATCAGACGTAAAATAGATGTTTCCCATCCCAGCCACTCCTTTCCGATTTGCTTATCAAATACTACTATATACCATCATTTTACCATAATTCCTTTGCAAAGTCCATCAGGAATCATCTTTCTTCACGATGATTGCATGAACGCTCACCCTCATACTGAACTCCCGTTGCCTCATTTTTCAAGCATTACGAACTATTTCAAGGAGCATCGTGGAACGCACACTGATTGCAAACCGTTTCTTGACATGAACAATGCTCCCTTCGTGATTGACAGTGTTTTTATTTCACTGTCTCTCATAAAGGGAGCATATCACGCCTGCCGGGGGTGTTTCCTTTTCAAATGTCTTATCCACAATCGTTCTGCATTACAAACGTCAGGCTATCCCGCAGTTCCTGGCTATGGCTCCTCGTCATCCCAGCCCGGATACTGCGCCGGCGGGTCTCCAACCGCTTTGATCACACGGAAAGACTTCGTTTTCTCCTCCAATTCCTGCATCACTCTGCACTGAAAACGCCATTCATCTCCAAAATCAAACAAGTACTTAAATTTATCGCCTTTTTCCAGTCCAAGTCGTCCAAGTGGCATCTTGTAGGACATTCGGCAACCCTCATCCATATCGTCGGAATAATAGGCACAGAAATCGCTCCAATACCGGTCATCCACAAAGAACGCATGGCAATGGTCATCGTCAAATTCGAAAGCGGCCAAAATCGCTTCGCTCAACGCACCAAGGGTTTTCTGCTTGCCGATTTGAATGTACCGGTAACAGCTGCGTCCCAGAGACACCTTGATCACATAGCTTTCCACCGTGCCAGTTGCTTTTTCCTTGTTGGGACGACGTTCCGGTTCGCCACCACTTAAGGAAAAACAGATCGTATTGTCCTCCTTGGCCTTTCTGTAGATATCCTTAAACGCTTCGCTGTATCCACGTCCGAAGTGGAACGGATAGGCCGTTACCAATCCATCCGAAATAATCATATCCTTAAAGGGGATCAACACGGCATCCAGCAGTACCGGACCTTTTCCCATCATCTCCTCCCAGGTGGAAAACAGCCCCTCGACCATATAGACCGTCTGGTCATCCTCTGAAATGAAAACGGTTCCCTTTTTCAAATGCCGTTCCATAATGTACTTTCCCGGCTTGCACTGCACCCACCCCGCCACAATTTGGGCCTGCTCCTCTGGCAGCTTTGCATAGGCAATGTATTCCTGAAGCACCTGCGTGTGGGACCACAAATAATCTGCAATCTTCTTCGCATCGGCAGCATCGACGCCTCGGCTCCGGTCAATGGTTCCCGTGCCGGGACATACCCGGTATTTTTGATTTACGAAGTCCAGCAAAGGGAACCAAAGCTCATAAAAAAGCTCCGCATCTTGTTTTTCTAATGTCATATTCCGCTCCTTATCTATTGCGCTATTTTTCTTCCCGCAGGATGTCCATCAGATGGTCCAGAATAAACCGCTGTGCGTTTGTCCCATAGTACACCGCCTGAAAAGGCCCGGCCTTCCCCTGCATCTCCCGGACAGACAGGCCCAGCTGCTCTCCTGCCGCCGTTGGCAGCCGCTTCCTAGCCGGATCGCTGTATCCTTTCCAGTTCTGTCATAATAGTCCCCTCCTCGTTATGTTTTTAGCTTAGCACCTTTGCGCCAGACAGGCAACGGAAATCGTCAGTTGAAACGAACATTCGTCTTTTTCACCTAGAACTTCTTTTTATTTCTGTGCAATATGACATAGATGGGCTTTTATCCGATAACCGCCCTATTCTTTTCCCATTGCACTTTCCAATCGCTATTCGTTCTACTCCCTCTAGCCAGCGGACTTCTCTTTCTTTGTGAACCAACTTTTCAATATCTTTTCGGCTTATTTTTCAAGACTTTTCAATAAATATATCGGCCCCAAAATCCTACTTTTCAAATATTCAGGTGGTAAGCTCCTAGCCTTCTGTCCTCCACCCATAGACAAGCCCCAGCAAGCAACCTTCGCCTGCTGGGGCCATTTATATTCATCTTAGCACCACATTCCAGTAAATTTTTGCGTTGTGGTCACAGTACACAGACAGGTACACCCCATCCGTCCGCCACACAGGGTTGCTGCGGGCTTCATCAGTTCTTCATAATGTGCGCCACCAGTCGCAGATTCCGTTCTATGAGAACATTCCTCGCTTCCAGATCCCCCTTCCCCGCCAAATCCAGATAGTACCGTTCCTCTTCCTCCGTCAGCGGGCGGGGAAAGCTGCCCGAGGACAGCTGCAGTGAATAAAATAATGAACTGAGCATCAGCCAGGCCGCTGCCAACATGTTCGCCACCTCCACTGCCACTGTATTCCCCATTGCCCGTCCTTTTTCCAACAAAATACCGCCGGGGCATTTTGCCCCGGCGGCGAAAACTGTTATTCCTTTCAGGCGCTGCGGTATTGGTCGAGAAAATCCTCCCACGGATATCCGTTGATCGTTCCGTTCTCGGACATATCCAAAACAATCATTACTGCCATTGTATCACAGCAAACACCCGGTGTCATCAAAAACCGGCACATTTCCGCGCATCGATAACGGGGCAGTGGAACTATTGAGCGTCAACAATGGCGCGTCCTCCATGCAGGTCGCCAAGGGCGGCTTCAGCCCCTTTGAGCAGTACACCCAGCGGGGCAGCTCCGGCCCATGGACGGACGTCTATGCCATGGCCGCCACGGTCTATTACACCCTGACCGGAAAACTGCCGCCCGTCGCCACCGACCGGGTGGTGGAGGACACCATCTCGTGGGAGGAACCCGGCCTGAAAGCGTTGTCGGCGCAGGCGCTGGAAGCGCTGCAAAAGGCCATGGTGATATCCGCCAAAAACCGGATGCAGAGCATGGAGGAACTGGAAAAGGGTCTGTACAGCACAACGGTAAAACCGGAACCCGCGCCAGCACCTCAGCCGGTGCAGGAAACCAAGCCGGAACCCCAGCCCGCACCAGAAACCAAGCCGGAATCTCAACCAGAGCAGGAGGCCAAGCCAGAATCTCAGCCGACACCGGAACCCACACCTCAGGTCAAAACGGAACCCAAACCGGAAGCGGGTAAGAAATCCGGGAAAAAGCTCTGGATTGCTGCGGCGGCGGTCATTGCCGTCGCGCTGTGCGGAGCGCTGGTATGGGCAAACGCCGGTAAACCCGCTGATGATACCAATACAGCCGCATTGCCTGCAGCCACTCCGGCCACAACTCCGACCGTTGCCCCGACTACGGCTGCCACAGTTGCTGAGGAAGTGTCTTCTCAGCCTGTGTATCCCGGCTTAAACATGACAAGGGAAGAATTTGAGCAGGAATTTATACCGCTATTCGACGTTGTAAAATCATGGACAAAAGAAACTGCGCCCCAGAACGTCAAGGATTTTCCCCTTTTCCCGGAATCGCTTTTTGAACTGCTTGACACCATGGAAAGTGCGCAATCAGAGATAGAAATTACGGATTCCACACTGACATGGAAATCGAATTTGCTTGAGCTTCTCCCCAAAGATCAGACTGGTGCCGGTACAACAGAACGACTTTTTGGATACTTGGGCAGTAATGGCGAGATGCAGTATGCGACATTTGAGTCAGTAGGAAATGGCACATATACTGTTCCAGCCCCTGCGGATGCATGGGCAGCTAACAGCTTCCCGGCCATGTATTTCTTTTGGGACTCCTACATGGAAGGGTGGAACGTACATATGCAGGCGACATGCGAAATTTCAAATCAACGCATTGAGCAAGTACCATTACGGGAATAACGGACGTAGTTCTGTTCTGGAATTATCCTTTGAAGTAGAAGACTGCGATTCCTTCCGGTTCTATCTGGAGGCAGGCGGCTTGCATGGTGCAAAGGTGAATGGAAAGTGGAAAATCTATGTCAGGCACAACGGCAACTGGGAATTTGTACAGGATATCAATTACACAGAGCCAAATGGATATTTTGACATAAAACTCGACGGTTACAAGAACTTTGATGCCATTACTGCTTGCCCGATGGTGCAGGGCAACGCCACCTACTCCGCGGTTTTCTACCTGCAAAACGTACATTGCGTACTGTAATCGTGATCCGGCCGCAAGAACACAAAAAATACCGCCGGGGCAATTGCCCCGGCGGTAACTCTTTTCAGTATCATACTGAACTCCAATTAGGGTCTATCTGAAAACCGGGAATATGACCAACAGCGAGGGATTTTTCGCCTGCTGAAGCCATTTTTCCGCAGGAATACTTTGTGTATTACAAGGGAAAATGGTGCACAGCAGGCGGAAAAGACCCGCTGTTTGGGCATGTTGACGGTTTTCAGATAGACCCTAAAATCTTTAAAAAAGATTTTAATTGCCTGAAGGGCATGGAGTTCATATGAGACTTGTTTTGTGATTTCTTTCCTTATAAATCACAAAACTGGCAGCGCCGTCAGGCGATGCCTTCCTGATTAAAATCAAAGATTTTAATCAGGAAATAGTATCAGGCGCTGCGGAACCGGGCGAGGAAATCCTTTGTTTCCTGCTTCTGCGGGTTTCCAAACACTTCGGAGGGTACGCCTTCCTCGCAGATGACGCCCTGACTCATAAACACCACATGATTGCTCACGTCCCGGGCGAAGGCCATCTCGTGGGTCACCACCAGCATGGTCATCCCTTCCCGCGCAAGAGACCGCATCACGTTCAGCACCTCGCCCACCATCTCCGGGTCCAGCGCGGAGGTGGGTTCGTCGAACAGCAGCACCTCCGGATCCATGGCCAACGCCCGGGCAATGGCTACCCGCTGCTTCTGGCCGCCGGAGATCTGCCGGGGCTTGGCGTTGATGTAGGGCGCCATGCCCACCTTTTCCAGATAGGTCATCGCGTGGGCACGGGCTTCCTCACGGCTCCGCTTCAGCACCTTCACCTGACCGACCACGCAGTTTTCCAGCACCGTCATATTGTTGAACAGATTGAAGGACTGAAACACCATACCCACATGGGCGCGGTAGGCCGGCGCGTTGATGCCCCGCCCAGCCACGTTCTTGCCGTGGTAGCAGACCTCGCCGGAGGTGGGCGTTTCCAGCAGGTTGATGCACCGAAGCAGCGTGCTTTTTCCGGAGCCGGAAGCGCCGATGATGGAGGTCACGTCGCCCTTGGCGACGGTAAAGTCAATGTCCCGGAGTACCTCATGGCTTCCGAAAGACTTGGAAAGGTGGTTGACCTGTAAAATCACGTCTTCCATATTAATATTCTCCTTTCGGTCTTCCGGAATCAAACTCGCCGCTGCGCTCGTCGAAGGGCGTCTTGCGGCTGGGGTGGGAATAGGTACCGGCGCTCATGGCCAAAGAGTCCGTACTGACCAGCTCGTAATTGTCGCTGCCGTCCAGCCGCTTTTCAAGCCAACGCAGCAGGAAAGACGCCGCCAGCGTCAGCATCAGATACCCCGCCATCTCGATCACGGCTGAGGGAAAATACAGCAGATTGACGCCCACAATGTTCCGATGGGTGGCGAAAAACTCCACGAAGCCGATAACGAACATCACGGAGGTGTCCTTGATGTTGATAATAAAGTTGTTGCCGATCTGGGGGATGATGTTCCGCAGCGCCTGAGGCATGATGACGTTCACCATGGTCTGCACATGGGTCATACCGATGGCCTTCGCGCCCTCGGTCTGGCCGGGGTCAATGGAGATGATGCCGCCCCGGACGGATTCGGCCATGTACGCGCCGGTGTTGATGGACACCACGATGATGGCTGCCACCCAGATGCCGCCCATTCCCTTGAAGGCCACCGCGCCGTCGGTGAAGTAGGGCAGACCGTAGAAGATGAACACCGCCTGTAAGACCATGGGCGTTCCCCGGAACACCTCCACGTAAATCCGGATCAGCGCCCGCAGCAGCTTCAGAAAGAAGCGCTTGACCGGCGGATCCTGCCGGGTATAGGGAATGGTGTTGAGAATGCCGCACAGCAGGCCGATCACGCAGCCGATCAGGGTCGCGACCACCGCCAGAACCAGCGTGTTCCGGATGCCGGTAAAATAAGCGCCGGAGTAGGTTTCCCAGAGCTTTCCGATGTCGGTCGTGAGTTTTGCAAGCTTATCCATGAGGCACCTCAGATCGCGGGCTGAACGGCAATCGCCTCGTTCATGATCTGGTTCATGTCCTCCACGGTCATTCCGCTGAGGACCGCATTCATGGCGTCCAGCAGGGTGGTGTTGCCCTTGACCACGGAGATACCGATGTTGATCTCACCGGCGTCTACCTGAAAATTGTCCTCGCTGCCGGAGAAGTCCAGAATCACCAGATTGTCGTAGGTGGCGCAGGCGCCCATAGCGGTGGGCATATCGGTGCAGATGTAATCCACAGTGCCGGAGGTGACGGCCATGACCATGGCCGGAGCCGTTTCGGAAGCGGGCATCAGCTGCGCGCCCTCGATCTGGGGCAGGCAGGTGTCATACCAGATGGTGCCGGTCTGAGCGGTGCAGGAGCCGGAAAGCTGGGAAATGCCGGTGGCGGAGGCCAAGGGGCTATCCTTCCGGGTGACGCAGACGATGGAAGCGTAGAAGTAAGGGCCTGCCATGTCCACTTCCTGAAGCCGCGTCTCGGTCATGGACTGACCGGCAATGACGGCGTCCAGCTGACCGGCGTTCAGCGCGGGAACCAGACCGTCCCAGCCGATGGCCATGATCTCCAGCTCCCAGCCGTTGGCCTCGCAGATCTTCTTGGCGATCATGACGTCATAGCCGTTGGCATAAGCGCCGGGGTTGTTGGCGATGGGAACAGCGCCGTTGGAGTCGTCCATCTGGGTCCAGTTGTAGGGGGCGTAGGCACACTCCATGCCCACGGTGAGCACGCCGTCCTCCACGCCGGAGAGAACCACGGAACTGGCCGCAGTGGGTGCGGCGGAAGCGGCGGGAGCGTCGGAAGCAGAGCTTCCACAGGCGGTCATGGACAGAACCATAAGTACGGACAGAATAACGGATACGAGCTTCTTCATTTTGAGATCGACCTTTCTTTTTGCGTTTTCGCATTTTGGAATAAAAAATGAACCGCTTTGGAAAGCGGTCCATGGAAATGCGGAGACCCCACAAAAAGAAAGGAGTGATCCGAACAGCCAATGATAGCGCTTCACAAAGATTTTTTGTGACAGTCCGGCAGATGTTCTCTGACGACCCAGTATGAAAAACCCGGGCAGATTTCCCATACTTCGGCGGTGATCCCTTTCTCCTTCGGCGGCTGCACGACCTTGCCGGAGGGTACTGATGAGTACCGCGCCTCTATCAAGCGATTCAATTTTGAGTGTATCCTAGCATCGCGGTTTCCGATTGTCAATAGCTTTTTCGGTGCATCCGCGTTTTTTGTATAATCTTCCAAATCAGAAGCGAACCCTACCATTCCATTTCGGCGAATCCGGCACATGTCGCCCATCTGTGCGCGAATCCCGGCTTGACATTTGTCCCTTCTCCCGGTAAACTGGTTCTATCAAATATACGGAGGAAACAGCGATGGATCACAGGGAATTGGCGGCAGAACTCTTTTTATCCGACTGCAACTGCGCTCAGGCGGTGCTGGAAGCCTTCAGCGACGTAACGGGGCTTGAAAAGAGCTTCGCGGCGAAGCTCGCCTCCTCCTTCGGCGGCGGCATGGGGCGGATGCGGGAGGTCTGCGGTGCGGTCAGCGGGATGCTGATGGTGGCGGGGCTTCTGTACGGCTATGACGACCCCGGCGAGAACGACGTGAACAAAAAAGCCCATTACCAGCTGGTGCAGAACCTTGCGGGACAGTTCCGGGAGAAGATCGGCAGCATTATCTGTCGGGAAATTCTGAGCAACCCGCCCTCCGACCCCAACCCCACGCCCCGCACGGCGGAATTTTACAAAACCCGCCCCTGCGCCCGGATGGTCATGACGGCGGCGGGCATTCTGGACGATTACATTGCGGAGCATCCGGTCGGCACGCCGACAAAGCCGGATATGGAACAGCTATGAACGACTTTATCTACAATCAGCACAACATTCCCAAAGAGCAGTACCGCTATGGCCTGCGTGCCTCGGCGGACGTGGGCTGCGGATGGGTCGCCACCTGGAACGCCCTGCAAATTCTGGGGTACAAAACGGACATCCCGGCGCTGATCCGCTACTACGAATGGCAGCTGCCCCTGATCCACGGCAACACCGGCACCTCCTTCTGGGGGCCTGCGGTGTGCTTCCGGAAGTGGGGCTTCCCCGTGAAGATCGTCGTGGACACCAAGCGCTTCGACGAGGCGGCAAAAAACGCGGACGCCTGCATCCTGTTCTACCACTGGCGGAGCAAGTGCCGCTTCGGCGCCCATTTCGCAGCGCTGCACCACACGGAGAAAGGCTTCATCGGCTACAACACCTACCGCAACTCCACCTGCGCGGACAATTACGGCGGCAGCCTTGCGGAGTTCCTCCGCAAACGCAAGTATTTTGGCGCCGTCCTGCTGGCCATCAACCGAAAATGAGCAGAACTACCTCGGCAAAACGTAGAAAAAACCAGCGAAAATTTGTGAACATTTCACAGTTCACCCCGAACGTCCCATGGGACTTCCCTTTTCCCGGAAATCCGCCGCTTGCATTCAGCGGGAAAGTGTGATATCCTTATAAAAAGGAGATGAGCCGAATGACTGTCCGGGAATCGGGTGAAATGTATCTTGAGGCTATACTGGTTTTGGCGAAGAAAAGCGGGTATGTCCGCTCCATTGACGTCAGCGAATATCTGGGGTATTCCAAGCCCAGCGTTTCCCGCGCGATGGGCATTCTCCGGGAGGGCGGGTATATCCTCATGGAAAAAGACGGCGCGATCACGCTGACGGATTCCGGGAAAAAGTTGGCGGAGACGATCTACGAGCGCCACACGGTGCTCTCGGAGCTGCTGATCCGTCTGGGTGTGGACGAAAAGACCGCCACCGACGATGCGTGCCGGATCGAGCACGTCATCAGCGACGAGTCGTTCCAAGCCATCAAGCAGTACTATTACCAGCACAAAAAGTAAAAAATTCAGGCGGCGCTTAAAAGCGCCGCCTTAGTCTGTCAAAAAACCTCGCAGTGGAAAGCCGCCCGCGGGCGACAAATAGAGTTAAATCATTTTGCGTCAGGGCGTGTACCTAAGATGAGAGTTGTTAAGGGTATTTTCTAAAGCAAAAGAAATTGCGCCCAGAGAGCAAAAAGGTTAACGAAAATAAGACCAGTAAACCGAAATTTATGCTCATCTTTCTTCATCATAGATGACGGTAACTACGGATTTTGAGCCATGTATCCCCTTTTTTTGTATATCATCAAAGTCAAGAACAAGGCTATCAGGAGAAATGGAATCCTTATAGACTATTGTATAGTCTATCCAAGTGGGGCTTTCATTCTTCGTAATTTTTTCTCTGCTATATACATACTTCAAGAAATCCCAACCAATTCCTTCCAGGTATGAACCACTGTCTGTTTCCACTTCCATGCTGATAATATTTTGAACTGGGATTTGCTTTATATGTTCGACAAGGTCTTTCCTATCTTCGATTTCTAGCTTCTGCATTTTGCTATTTCCTCCTTTATAAGCCCCGATTCGTTGAATTGATGTTCAGTATAGCGCAAACGGGTCTCAATAGCAAAGCCCCTTTGCCCCAAAAGACCAGCGAGCCTTTTGGGGCAGTTTTTAGCCCAGCAGTTCCTCGATCTCTGCCTTCGGCATGTAGCCGATGGCCTTGTTCATGACCTCGCCGTGTTCCACGACCACCAGCGTGGGGATGCTGGCGATGCCGAATTCCATGGCAAGCTCCACTTCCTCGTCCACGTTGATCTTGCCCACGGCGATATCCTCCCGCTCCTGAGCGATCTCCTCCACAATGGGGCCGACCATCCGGCACGGGCCGCACCATGGCGCCCAGAAATCCAGCAGCACGGGCTTATCGCTGTTTTTCACCAGCTCGTCGTAATTGGCCTTCGTAATGTGCATGACGGACATAATAATTCCTCCTTGGTATTTTTCTGTGCCTATAGTATACCCTAATTTTGAAAAAAGCGCAAGGGGCGCGTCGAGCGTGCGGACAATTTGACATTTTGCCGCCCATCTGCTATGATACCCTGAAAGAAACGGGAGGACACCAATATGAGCAAATGTGAATCCTGCGGCGGATGCAGCGGCGGCTGTTCCGGGTGCGGTCTGGAGCTGGAGCTTACGGAAGAAGAGATCAGCTTTCTGCACCGGCTGGGAGAGTGCGCCTTTCTGCCGGTGATTCAGGAAAAGGAAGCGCCGGTTTTCCCGGAGGAGCCGGGAAAAGAGCTTCTGCTGCAAATTCTGGAGAAAAAGGGCCTGATTTCCCTTGACTATGACAAGCCCCTGAAAGATTACCATACCCCCGCCTATGACGCCAGTCCCGTCCGGGGCAGCATGGCGCTGACCAAACGGGGACAGGACGTTCTGGAGCTGATGGAATATCAGGGCGTCCGCTGACCATCCGGCGGCGTTTGCCGGAAAAAAGAGACATAGAGAAGTGTTATTTATGAACAACAATGAATACCGCGTGGGCGTCAACCGTGGATTGCCTGTGGGGATGGGATATTTTTCGGTGAGCTTCGGTTTCGGCGCCATGGCCGTGTCCCAGGGTGTAAAAACGCTGGACGCGGTGCTGATCTCCGCCACGAATCTGACCAGCGCGGGGCAGTTCGCGGGGCTGACCCTCATCGTCGCCGCCGCCACGCTGTGGGAAATGGTGCTGACGCAGCTGGTCATCAACAGCCGCTACGCCCTGATGAGTCTGGCGCTGAGTCAGCGGATGGGCGAGAAGATCGGCCTGCTGCCCCGGCTGCTGATCGCGTTTTTCAATACGGACGAAATTTTCGCCCTCGCCATGGCGCGGGAAGCACCCCTGACGGTGCCGTTCCTGCTGGGGCTGGGGACGCTGCCCTTTATCGGCTGGACGCTGGGCACCCTGTGCGGCGCACTGGCCGGGTCGATTTTGCCGCTCTCCATCCGGACGGCGCTGGGGGTCATGCTCTACGGCATGTTCATCGCCATCGTGGTGCCCCCCGCGAAGAAGAACCGGGACATTTTTGTCGCGGTGGTGCTGGCGCTGATCTTCAGCAGCCTGTTTTCCTGGACGCCGGGGCTGAAAACCGTTTCCCCGGGACTATCCATCGTGGTCTGCACCGTGGCAGCCGCCGCCATCTGCGCCGCGCTGTTCCCGGTGAAGGAAGAGAGGGAAGCGGCATGAACATTTATCTGTACATCCTCGCCATGGCGCTGACGACCTACCTCATCCGCGTCCTGCCCATGACGATCTTCCGCAAGCCCATTAAGAGCCGTTTTTTGCGCTCGTTTTTGTACTACGTTCCCTATTGCTGCCTGACGGCCATGACGTTCCCCTCCATCCTCAGCAGCACCGCTTCTATCTTAAGCGGCGCGGCGGCGCTGGTGGTAGCGGTGATTCTGGCCTACCGGGGCAAGAGTCTGATCGTGGTCGCCTTAAGCAGCAGCGCCGCGGTGCTGGTCGTGGAATGGGCAATGAGCCATTTGTAAAATAACTGTGTATTCCTCCGCTTCGCCTTGACGAGCGGAGGAATCTTTGTTATAATGCGCCGTGAAGAGGGAGTAGTCGGCGCACAACGCGGGACTGAATCGGCATACTGGTGAGGCCCCGGTTCAGCCTGAAATGACGAGACTTTTGCAGGCCGGCACAGTCTCTTCGCGTCTTCTGTGCTGACTTGTATTCAGTACGGAGGATTTTTTATGGGAATCGGAGAACTGTTCTTGCTGGCGGTGGGGCTGAGTATGGACGCCTTCGCGGTATCCGTATGCAAGGGTCTTGCCATGAAAAAGGCAACGCTGAAGGCGGAGGCGACCTGCGGACTCTGGTTCGGCGGTTTCCAGATGCTGATGCCCGTGACCGGCTTTTTCCTTGGCTCGCTGTTTGCCGAAGCCATTGAAGCGTTCGACCACTGGGTTGCCTTCGGTCTGCTGGTCATCATCGGCATCAACATGCTGAAGGAAGCGCTGGAGAAGGAAGACGAATCCGGCGACGGCTCGGAAAAGGACGCCGACCTGTCCGTCAGGACCATGTTCCTCATGGCCGTGGCGACTTCCATCGACGCACTGGCGGTGGGGATTTCCCTTGCCATGGTCGGCAGCGTCAACATCTGGCTGGCGGCGGCCTTTATCGGTATCTGCACCTGCCTGCTGTCCGCCCTTGGCGTGAAGATCGGCAACGTATTCGGCAGCCGGTATGAGAAAAAGGCAGAGCTTGCCGGCGGCGTCATTCTGATCCTGCTGGGTGTGAAAATCCTGCTGGAGCATCTGGGGGTTCTGACATGAAGCGCACAAAACGCCGCATGACGGTGTGTACGGTGCTGCTTATCTGCAATCTGGTTTTCATCTGGGGCAATTCCCTGCTCCCGGCGGAAGTCTCCGGGCAGATCAGCGGCACGCTGAAGGCGCTGCTGGACGGCGTGTTCACCCCCGGCGAAGCGGTTCCCTCCGGCGGCGACGGTCTGCTGCGGAAATTTGCCCACTTTGCCGAGTTCGGCGCGTTGGGACTTTTGCTTGGCTGGCTGTTCGGGATGCTGGGAAAAAAGCGGCTTCCGGCGTTCGCGCTGGGCGTGGCCGCTGCCTGCATCGACGAGACCATCCAGATCTTCGTCCCCGGCCGCAGCCCCGGCATCCGGGACGTGTGCATTGACAGCTGCGGCGCGGCCGCCGGTATGCTTCTGCTGCTTTTGGGGCATGCTTATTGGAAGAAACGATTTACCCGAAAAATTTCAGGAGGAAATGAAACATGAAAAAAGTTTTAACTGCAATTCTGGCGGCAGCCATGGCGCTGTCCCTGCTTTCCGGCTGTGCCGGATCCAAGCCCACGGAAACCACCTCCCCCGATCAGGTGGAGGGAACCATGGAGGAGCTGCTGAACGAAATCGTTGCCCAGCAGCCGGTGGAGTTCGACGGCGGCGTCGAGACCATCGACCTCACCGACACCAGCGAGGAAGGGCAGTGGGCCATCAAGAGCAGCACCGGTTTGGATAACGCCGGCGTACTGACGGAGGCTGCGGTGTTCGAGCCGATGATCGGCTCCATCGCCTTTTCCATGGTCATGGTGCGGGTCGCCCCGGGTGAGGACATCAAGTCCGTCGCCGAAGCCATGAAGTCCGGCATCAACCCCCGCAAGTGGGTCTGCGTGGAAGCGGACGACATGCTGGTCACCGGCTACCGTGACGTGGTGATGCTCATTATGCTGGACACCAGCTACGACCTCACCGCCCAGTCCTTTGTGGACGCCTTCGGCAAGGTCGTCGGCGAACCCGAATTTGTGATTTAAGATTTCCAAAATGGCAGCGATGGAATCGCTGCCATTTTTATAAGAGTTCTCAGGAGCGAACACGCCTATGGTTTTTTCAAGCATTCCCTTCCTATATTATTTCCTCCCGGCGGTGCTGGCGGTGTATTTTCTCACGCCCCGGAAGGGGAAAAACGCCGTTCTGCTCCTTGCCAGCCTGATTTTTTACGGCTGGGGGGAGCTGCGGCTGCTGCCCCTGATGGTGTTCACCATCCTGCTGTGCTACGTCTGCGGCCTGGGCATCGAACGCTCCCGGAAGCGGAAAAAGCTCTGGCTGCTGGCGTCCATCGTCATCAGCGTGGGGCTGCTGGGGGTTTTCAAGTACGCGGACTTCTTCATCGGCAGTCTGAACGCCGTCACCGGCCTGAAAATTCCTCTGCTTCATCTTGCGCTGCCCGTCGGCATCAGCTTTTACACCTTCCAGTGCCTGAGCTACACCATCGACGTCTATCGCGGCAGCGTCCCGGCACAGAAGAACCTCATCAACTTCGGCGCGTATGTCGCCCTGTTCCCCCAGCTGATTGCAGGCCCCATCGTCCGCTATGCGGACATCGCACGGGAGCTGGAGCACCGGGAGCACAGCTGGGAAAACGCAGCGGTGGGTCTGCGGCGGTTTCTGGTAGGGCTGGGGAAAAAGGTCATCCTTGCGGATAACTTTGCACTGCTGATCCGGCTGTTCCGACAGAGCGGGGAAACGTCCGTCCTGTTTTACTGGATGTACGCCGTGGCCTTTGCCCTGAACATTTACTTCGATTTTTCCGGCTATTCCGACATGGCCATCGGTCTTGGGCGGGTGCTGGGGTTCCATTTTGTCGAGAATTTTAACTATCCCTACCTCTCGGGAAGCGTCACGGAGTTCTGGCGGCGGTGGCATATCAGCCTTGGCAGCTGGTTCCGGGACTATGTATATATCCCCATGGGCGGCAGCCGGGTCAGCCGCTGGCGGTGGGTTCTGAACATCCTCACCGTGTGGATGCTTACGGGGCTGTGGCACGGCGCGGCGTGGAATTTCGTGCTGTGGGGGCTGCTGTTTGCCGGGCTTCTGCTGGCGGAAAAGTGGATTCCCGTCCTGCAAAGGCTGCCGGGCGTCCTGCGCCATGGCTATGTGCTGCTGGCGGTAGTCCTCAGTTTCGTCCTGTTCAACGCGGACAGTCTTGCGCAGGCGGGGCAGGACTTTGCCGGACTGTTCGGCTTCGGCAGCCTGAGCCTGACCTCCGCCGAAACGCTGTATTATCTCAAAAGCTATGCCGTCCTGTTCGTGCTGGGCATTCTCGGCTCCACGCCAGTGGTGAAAAACGCGGCGCGGCGCATGGACGGAACGAAGGCGGGCGTCGTGCTGGAAGCCGCGGCAATGCTGGCGCTGCTGATTGTCTGCACGGCCTATCTGGTGGATGGCTCCTTCAGCCCGTTCCTGTATTTCCGGTTTTGAGGGGGCGAAGGTATGAAGAATCGAATTTGCGCAATCATGGTTGCGGCCGTCTGGGCGGTGCTGGCTGCGTGGGCATGGCTGGCGCCCAGCCGGGACATTTCCGTCGCGGAGCGCCGCCAACTGGCGCAGAAGCCCGCCATTCAGACAAAGACGCTGCTGGACGGCAGCTTCATGACGGATTTTGAGGACGCCAGTCTGGATCAGTTCCCCCTGCGGGACACCTTCCGCGAGGCGAAATCCCTGTTCCACCGCTTCGTCCTGCGGCAAAGCGACAAAAGCGGCATTTATATCTCCCAAGGCTATGCTGCGGCACAGGAATATCCCCTGAGCGAAGCCTCGGTCAACCACGCGCTGGAGCGGTTCAGCAGCGTATACGAAACTTACCTTTCTTCTAGCGATTCCAAAATTTACCTTGCCATCGTCCCGGACAAGGGCTACTATCTGGCGCAGTCCGCCGGGCAGCTGTCCATGGACTATGACCGGCTCTTTGCCATGGTGGAGGGCGGAATGCCCTGGGCGTCTCCCATCCGCCTGACGGACAGCCTGTCCATTCAGGACTATTACCGCACCGATACCCATTGGCGGCAGGAGCGTCTGCTCCCGGCGGCGCAGACGCTGTGTCAGGCACTGGGGGTGTCCTCTCCCCGGCAGGAGGATTACACCGTCACCCCGGTGGACAAGCCCTTCTACGGCGTGTATTACGGTCAGGCGGCGCTGCCCATGCAGCCGGATACCATGTACCTGATGGAAAGCAAGCTGCTGGACGAATGCCGGGTATACGACTACGAAACGGGGGAGACCGCCGCCGTCTACGACATGACCAAGCTGGACAGCAAGGATCTGTACGACGTGTATCTCTCCGGCGCCCGGAGTCTGCTGACCATCGAAAACCCCAACGCGGCCACTGACCGGGAGCTGATTGTATTCCGGGATTCCTTCGGAAGCAGCATGGTTCCGCTGCTGGTAAACGACTACGCCAAGGTGACGCTGGTAGACCTTCGGTACATCCGAAGCGACTATCTGGGCAGGTTCCTGGACTTCCACGGCCAGGACGTGCTGTTTCTCTACAGCACGCTGCTGCTGAACAACAGCGCGGCAATCAAATAATACTATTTCTTAATAAAATGATTTCATCATTTTATTCTGCCGTTTCACGGCAGACCGCCTGGGCGGCGGTAAGAAATGTATTGACTTCGTTTTTTAGCGGCAGTGGCCGCTGGCCGCAATCCTGCGGCCTAATAAAACGCTTTTAAGCGTTTTATTAAAAACTCGTATAAAGCATCAAGGGCGCTCCGATGAAAGCGGAGCGCCCTTGATGCAAAAAAAGTCCACTGTAATCTCACGACTACAGTGGACTTGGCAGAGGATGAGGGATTCGAACCCCCGCAAACGGAGTCAGAGTCCGGTGTGCTACCGTTACACAAATCCTCTATATAATACCTGGTGGAGACAACAGGACTCGAACCTGTGACCTCATGCGTGTGAAGCATGCGCTCTAACCAGCTGAGCTATGCCTCCATACCGAAGCAGAGCTTATTATACCACGTTTTTCCGGAAAGTCAACCACTTTTTCCGGAATTTCCTTTTTTCTTTTTTGCGCCCCGCCCTGAAAAGGACGGGGCGCATGAGGCTCGTTTACCTGTATGGCTGCACGTATCGTTCATGGCTCAGACTTTGTGGTCGCGCGTGGGCACCGGAGACAAGGCCGAGCATGGCGTAGATCGTAACCACCGAAGAACCACCGTAGCTGATCAGCGGGAGGGTCAGGCCGATAACGGGCATAACGCCGATGCACATGCCGGTGTTGATCATCACCTGGAACATCAGCGCGGACGCGGCACCGTAGCATACCAGACGGCGCATATAGTCCTGGCAGTGCATACCCACATAGATGCACCGGGCGATGATGGCCATTTCCATAATCATGATCGCAAGGCACCCCACGAAGCCCAGCTCCTCGCCCATGGACGAGAAAATATAGTCCGTGTGCTGGGCGAACAGGCTGCCGCTCTGGGTACGGTTGCCGTTGAACAGTCCCTGTCCCGTCAGGCCGCCGCCGGTGAGGGAGCGCAGGTTCATCATGGAGTGGTAGCGCTCGTTGATGCCCATGGGGTCGATGGTGTCGTCAACCAGAATCAGAAACCGGTTCTGCTGATATTCGCCCAGGAACTGCCACAGGATCGGGAACGCCGCCACGATCAGGCCGATGGCCAGGACGAACCACCACAGGCTGACGCCGCCGCCGAAGGCCATGCCGATGAAGATAAACACGAAGATCAGGGAAACGCCCGCGTCGCCGGACAGCACCATGTTCAGTCCCACCAGCAGTCCCAGGTGAAGGCACATGTGCATAATAGACGGCAGGCTGGATATCCGGTTCTGGTGCGCCGACATAACCGACGCCATAATAACGACATAGGTGATCTTACAGATCTCGGCGGGCTGAACACTGATGAAGCCCAAGTCGATCCAGCTTCGGTTGCCGGAGTCGTGGTCGGTTCCCAAAGGGCTTATCAGCATGAGAAGCAGCGCGCAGTTGAAAACCACCATCACCATCCGGTGTTCCGAAAGAAAGTCCAGATCGACGGAGGACACCAGCGCGTACATCATGACGCCCAGACCGGTAGCCGCCAGCTGAATGATAATATATTTGAGATTGCCGCCAAACTTGTCGGCGGAAGTGGCGCTGGCAATGAAAACGCAGCCAAAGCCGGATACGATCAGGCACAAAACCAGCAGAAATATGTCGCCTTTTTTCCAAAAATCCTTTAATTCATCAAAAAACCGGCTCAAATAACCGCCTCCTTCCCATCACGGCTTCTTATTATACCATTCTTCCGGGGAAAAGTAAATAGACGAAATGTGAACGCGCCTTTAACATTGTTCGGGGCATTTCCGTCCGCCGGGGGTGGGCAGGGGATAGCGGCGCAGTAAAACATAGAACCCGGGGAACCCGGGAAAAATATTCATCCGGTTTTCATCCGGTTTTACTTGACAAAATGGGAAAATGGTATTATTCTAAAAGGGAATCTGCAAGAATTGGAAACGTTTCAATTTTCCGAAACTGCCGTTTTTCCACCGCCGCAGGGGTGTCTTCCCCCGGAGTTCCTCCGGAGAACCCACGCTCAGACGGATACCGGCAAAAAGTTTCCTGTTTGCCGTTTTCGGGGCGGTTTCAACTGGACATGCTGATCGGAATATGATATACTATCAAAAGTCCGTCTGGAAGGAACCGTATCAATAAGCCATGGCGGCGCACCCGCTTTAAGAATGGAGAGCTAACATGAACAACAACTGTCTGAACATCCTGAAATGGACGGAGGCACAGCTCAAGTACACCTACGACGTTTCTTTGCAGGAGGCCACCCCTCAGGAGCTGCACGAAGCGCTGGGTCAGGCTGTTATGATGGCCATTTCCGACGATTGGAGCCATTCCAAGAAGACCCGTATGCCCAATCGCAAGGCCTACTACATCTCCGCCGAGTACCTGATCGGCCGTCTGGTGTATTCCAACCTGTTCAACCTGGGCATTCTGGACGAGATGAAGGAGCTGTTTGCCGAGCACGGGGTCGACCTGGCGGTTCTCGAGGACATCGAGGACGACGCTCTGGGCAACGGCGGCCTTGGCCGTCTGGCGGCCTGCTTCCTGGACAGCGCCGCTTCCACGGACATTCCCCTGTCCGGCTACGGCCTGCGCTACAAGTTCGGCCTGTTCAAGCAGAGCTTTGACGCCGACGGCAGTCAGGTGGAGAATGCCGACGACTGGACAAAGTTCGGCGACCCCTGGTCCTTCCGCCGCTATAACCACACCGTGAAGGTCAAGTTCCCCGACCATACCGTTCTGGCCGTTCCCTACGACGTTCCCGTCATCGGCTACGGCACCGAGAACGTGGGCACACTGCGCCTGTGGCAGTGCGAGGCCGAGGAGGAGCTGGACTTCAACGCCTTCAACAATCAGGACTATCTGCGGGCGCTGGACGCCAAGAACAAGGCCGAGGACATCACCCGCGTCCTGTACCCCAACGACTCCACATGGGAGGGCAAGCGCCTGCGCATCAAGCAGCAGTATGTGCTGTCCTCTGCGTCCCTGCAGGATATGCTGCGCACCTTCAAAATTGCCCATGGCGATGATCTGAGCCGCTTCGCCGAGTTCTACGCGGTGCAGCTCAACGACACCCATCCCGCCATGTCCATCCCCGAGCTGATCCGCCTGCTGATGCTGGAGGGCATGAGCTTTGACGACGCCTTCAATGTCGCCCAGAAGACCTTCTCCTACACCAACCACACCGTCATGGGCGAGGCACTGGAAAAGTGGCCGCTGGATCTGATGCGCAGCGTGGTTCCCGAGATCGTGGACATCATCTGCCGCATTGACCAGAAGCTCAAGTGGGAGCATCCGGATCTGTTCATCGTGAAGGACAACACCGCCCACATGGCGAACCTGTCCATTTACGTCGGCTCCTATATCAACGGCGTGGCGGAGATCCACACCCAGATTCTGAAGGACGACTGCTTCAAGGACTGGTACTACGCCTTCCCCGAGCGGTTCCAGAATAAGACCAACGGCATCACCCCCCGCCGCTGGCTGGGTCTGTGCAACCCTGAGCTGACCGCCATGCTGCGGGAAAAGGTAGGCGGCGACTTCCTGAAAAACCTCGACCTCATCGGCGAGCTGAAAAATCAGATTTACGACGAGACCATCGTGGAATTCAACGACATCAAGCACCTGAAGAAGGAGCAGCTGTGCGCCGTCATCGCCAAGCACGAGGGCGTGACGCTGAACCCCGACTTCATCTTCGACGTGCAGGTCAAGCGTCTGCACGAGTACAAGCGCCAGCTGATGAACATTCTGTCCATCGTGGACATCTACTTCCGCCTGAAGGAGGGCCGTCTGCCGGACTTCCATCCCACGGTTTACCTCTTCGGCGCCAAGTCCGCCCCCGGCTACGCCCGGGCAAAGGCCATCATCCGCTATATCAACCGGGTTGCGAAGCTGATCAACAGCGACCCCGCCGTGGCCGGCAAGCTGAAAGTGGTATTCGTTCAGAACTACAACTGCTCCTACGCCGAGCATATCATCCCCGCCGCCGACATTTCCGAGCAGATCTCCCCTGCCGGTACGGAAGCCTCCGGCACCGGCAACATGAAGCTGATGCTCAACGGCGCCGTAACGCTGGGTACGCTGGACGGCGCCAATGTGGAGATTGCTCAGGAGGCCGGCCGGGAGAACGAGTATATCTTCGGCCACACCGTGGATGAGATCAATGCCGTGAAGCCCACCTACCACGCCCGGAGCATTTACGACTCCAACGCCGACCTGCGCCGCGCCATCAACACCCTGGTGGACGGCACCGTCCCCACGGACGACGCCCAGAAGGAGCTGTTCCATTCTCTGCTGGACGGCACCGACTGGCATCAGGCCGACCATTACTTCCTGCTGCTGGACTACGCTTCCTACTTCGACACCAAGCTCCAGGCCAACCGGGACTATGCCGACCGCATTGCCTTCGGCCGCAAGTGCCTGATGAACGTGGCCTCTGCCGCGAAATTCTCCTCCGACCGCACCATCCGTCAGTACGCCGAGGAAATCTGGCACATCAAGCCCACCGAGTATTAAGATTGATTCAAAACACGCCCGATTCTGCAAAGAACCGGGCGCGTTTTCGTATTCAAAAAAGTCAAAACCTTGCACTGCGCGGCGAATTGTGGTATAGTATGTTCAGACGTGAATCCTGGAGGTGCAGACATGAAAGTTCAATTCATCGGCGCGACCCATGAGGTCACCGGCAGCTGTACGCTGCTGGAGGTGAACGGCCGCTACTATCTGGTGGACTGCGGCATGGAGCAGGGGGAGGACATTTTCCAGAATGTCCCGCTGCCCGTCCCGGCGAATGCCATCGAAGCGGTGTTCCTGACCCACGCCCATATCGACCATTCCGGTATGCTCCCCAAGCTGTGCAAGGACGGGTTCCGGGGGCAGATCTACGCCACGGAGGCCACCTGCAATCTATGCCGCATCATGCTCATGGACTCGGCGCACATTCAGGAATCGGAAGCCCAGTGGCGCACCCGCAAGGCCGAACGCGCCGGGGAACGGGCCGTGGAGCCGGTATACGACACCAACGACGCGGCGGCGGCTCTCCGGCTGCTCCGCCCCTGCCAGTATAACGCCGCCGTTCAGGCCGCGGAGGGCATTATCATCCGCATGACGGACATCGGCCATCTGCTGGGTTCCGCCGCCATCGAAATGTGGCTGACGGAGGGGCAGCAGACCCGGAAGATCGTGTTCAGCGGCGACGTGGGCAACGTCAATCAGCCCCTGCTCCGCGACCCCCAGCCTGTTGCGGAGACGGAATATCTGGTCATCGAATCCACCTACGGCGACCGCCTGCACCCCAAGGAGCGGGGCGATGTGGTGGGCGAGCTGGCCGCCTGCATCCAGCGGGCGCTGGATCGGGGCGGCAATCTGGTCATCCCCGCCTTTGCCGTGGGGCGGACGCAGGAAATGCTCTACGCCATCCGGGAGATCAAGCAGCGGGGGCTGGTGACGGGGCACGACCATTTCCCGGTGTACGTGGACTCCCCTCTGGCCGTGGAAGCGACGGGGATTTTCCTGCAATGCGACCCCACGGACTTTGACGACGAGACCCGGGCCATTCTGAAACAGGGCGTCAACCCCATCTGGTTTGACGGATTGAAGCTGTCCGTTTCCTCCGACGAATCCAAGCTCATCAATACCGACCCCCAGCCCAAGGTCATACTCTCCGCCAGCGGCATGTGCGAGGCGGGCAGAATCCGCCACCATCTGAAACACAACCTGTGGCGCAAGGAAAGCGTCATCCTGTTTGTCGGATATCAGGCGGAGGGGTCTCTCGGCTGGAAGTTGGAAAACGGCACGAAGTCCGTGAAGCTCTTCGGCGAGGACATCGCGGTGAACGCGGAGATCGCCATGCTCCACGGCACCTCCGGCCACGCGGACAAAGAGGGGCTGCTGAACTGGCTGGCAGGCTTCCGGGAAAAGCCCAAGATGGTGTTTGTGAACCACGGCGACGACGGCAGCTGCAAAGCTTTCTGCGCGACCCTGAAATCCATGGGCTACCACGCCGACGCTCCCTACAGCGGCACGGAATACGACCTGATCACCGGCAAGCTCACCACCTACACCGAGGGCGTGAAGATCGACCGGGCGGCCGTCTTCAAGGGCACCCAGCGGGCGAAGCAGATTTACGAGGATATGGTCGCGGCTGCGGAAGCGCTTCTCGCGCTGGTCAAGACCCGCCGCGGGAACACCAACAAAGACAACGCCAAGCTCACGGGGCAGATCATCAGTCTGATCGAAAAGTGGAAGAAATAACGCAGCGCCCGGCAGGAGATTGATTCCTGCCGGGCGCTTTCCGTTTATTTCAGACTGTATTTCACGGCATACGCCTTGTATTCATCGTCAAAATTCTCGTTCTCCATCCGGGCGGAGCGGATGGCCTCGTGGGTGTTCATGTTGTGGTGGTGCAGGTCGATGATGCACCCGGCGATGTTGGAGCAGTGGTCGCCCACCCGTTCCAGCGCGGTCAGCAAGTCAGACCAGACAAATCCGGACTCAATACTACAGCTGCCCTGCTGCATCCGCAGAATGTGATGGATGCGCATTTTCTCCTTCAGATCGTCAATGACCTGCTCCAGCGGCTCCACCCGGTAGGCTTTTTCCAGATCGTCGTCCCGGAACGCCTGAAAGGTCATGTCCACGATTTCCTCCACAGCCCGCAGCAGAACGTTCAGCTCATGGCGGGCGGCGTCGGACAGCGCCAGATTCTTGCTTTTCAGTTCTTCGGCGGACTCTACCAGATTCAGGGCGTGGTCTCCGATGCGCTCAAAATCGCTGAGGGCTTTGAGCAGCATGGCGGCCTCGCTGCTGTCGTTTTCGCTGATCTTCAGGGCGCTGAGCTTGACAAGATAGGTGCCAAGGATATCCTCATAATGGTCGGTTTTGCTCTCCCCCTCCCGCACGGCCTGCGCAAGCTCCGGCGTGTAGTTCTGGAGGGCGGCGGCGGCATCCCGCAGGGTCACGGCAGCCACGTCCGCCATTTCATTGGTGACCACACGGCAGCGCTCCAGCGCGATGGAGGGGGTGGTCAGCAGGCGTTCGTCCAGCTCACAGACCGCTTCCGGCTGCTTCCCGTCGGGAACGATCCTGCACACCAGCTTTTCCAGCAGACCTGCCGCGGGCAGCATCAGGGTTGTGCAGATGACGTTGAAGACCGTGTGGCAGATGGCGATGCCCAGATAAGAAGCGCTTTCTCCCAGAATAGCGGGGGAGAACAGGGCGTCCGCCAGCACAAAGAGGGTCAGGCACACAATGGTGCCGATGATGTTGAACATCAGATGCACCACTGCCGCCCGTCGGGCGTTTTTAGTGGTGCCCACGCTGGACAGCAGCGCGGTGACGCAGGTGCCGATGTTCTGACCCATGATAATGGGAATGGCGGCGGCATAGGTCACGGAGCCGGTGGAGGACAGCGCCTGCAAAATGCCCACGGAGGCCGAGGAGGACTGGATGATTCCGGTGAGCACCGCGCCCACGAGAACGCCCAGAATGGGGTTCGTGAACATCAGAAACATCTGCTGGAATTCCGGCACATTTTTCAGGCTGCTGACCGCGCCGGACATGGTCTCCATGCCGAACATCAGGGTCGCAAACCCCAGAAAGATCATGCCGGTGTCCTTCTTCTTGCCGTCCTTCATGAACATGTAGTACACAATGCCCACCAGCGCAAGAATGGGGGTAAAAGAGCTGGGCTTCAGCAGCCGGACGAAGACGTTCCCGCTTTCAATGCCGCTAAGGCTCAATATCCATGCGGTGACGGTGGTGCCCACGTTTGCGCCCATGATGACGTTGATGGCCTGTCCCAGCGTCAGAAGCCCGGAGTTGACAAAGCCGACCACCATGACCGTGGTGGCGGAGGAGGACTGAATGACGCCCGTGACGGCCAGACCCGTCAGGAAGCCCAGCATCCGGTTGGTGGTGAGCTTCCCCAGAAGCACCCGCAATGAGGAACCCGCCCGCCGTTCCAGCGCGTCTCCCATCAGGTTCATGCCGAACAGGAACAGGCACAACCCGCCGATCATGGTCAGAACGTTGAAAATATCCATGGATTTCGACCTCTCACATCTTAAATTATTTCATATTTCAATTTTATCAGCGCAAGGTCAAATCCATTATCAGAAAAATGTAAAATCTGCGTAAATCCGGCAGAAAATATGGGAGGGGCAGCGTCCCTCCCATTCATTCTACTTTTTCTCCATGGGGAACCGCACCGTGACAATCGTCCCCTTGCCGACGGTGCTGTCCAGCTCGATGGCCGCGCCCAGAATCAGCGCCGCGTGCTTGACGATGGACAGTCCCAGACCGGTGCCGCCAATCTCCTTGGAGTGGCTCTTGTCCACCCGGTAAAACCGCTCGAATACCCGCTCCTGATGCTCCGGGCTGATGCCGATGCCGGTGTCTGTCACCGTCAGAACGGCCTGCCCCTTTTCTTCCCCAAGCCGCACGATGACCAGCCCGCCGTCCTTGTTGTACTTGACAGCGTTGTCCATGAGGTTGAACACGATCCCGGAAACCAGCTGGGGGATCCCCTGAATCACGGTTTTCGTCCCTTCCAGCTGAATGCTGACGTTTTTCAGCTCCGCCGGGGCGGTCAGCTCCTGCATGGCGGATTTCGCCGTTTCGTACAGGTCGATGGGCGCCCACTGCATATCCGCCGCGCCCTCGTCCAGCCGGGACAGGCGCAGGGTATCCTCCACCAGATCGATCATGCGCTGGGCTTCGCTGTAGATCTTCTCCGCAAAGTGCCGGGTGTCCTCCGGAGGAACCAGCCCGTCCTTCATCAGCTCGGCGTAGCCGGAAATGGCATGGAGCGGGGTTTTCAGCTCGTGGGAGACGTTGGCGGTGAATTCCCGGCGAAGGGCTTCCGCCTTCTGCTTCTGGGTCACGTCAAACAGCAGCAGCACCACGCCGAAAACCGCCCCGTCGGATCTGACCGGACTTGCGGCGGCGAGATATTCCCCGTCGGTCAGGGCGACATTTTCCTCCGCCTTTTCCCCGGTGAGGGCTTTCTCCACCAGCGCGGAAATGGCCGCGTTCCGGTTGGCGACGCCAAAATCCGCCCCTAAGCAGTTGGGGGTGATCTCCAGCAGCCGCGTGGCAGCGGGGTTGATGCTCAGCACCGTGCCGCTGCTGTTCATCAGCACCAGACCCTCGCTTAAGGAGCGGGTGACGGCGTTGAATTCCTTCTGCTTCTGCCGCAGCTCCTGAGACTGCGCCCGGAGCTGAACCTGCTGGGAGTCCAGCCGCCGCAGAAGAGGCTGAATTTCGACGTACTCCCGGTTGGACATGGGGTCGTCCAGATTCAGCTCGTTCAGAGGCGCGACAATGTTTTTCGTCAGCTGCCCGGCAAGAAGCGCCGACAGGGCGACGGCAATACCGATGACCAGAATGATCGGCTTCACCACCCCCAGCACCAGATGGGGCACCGTGTTCTGCGCCGCGGAAAGGCGAAGCACCGTGCCGTCGCTCAGGCGCTGCGCCGTGTAAATATACCGCTCCATCAGCGTGTCGGAATAGCGGAAGCTGGTGCCGGAACCGGTGGCCAGCGCGGCCTTTACCTCTTCCCGCTCCAGATGATTCTCCATCACGCCGGAATCGGAGCGGCTGTCATAAAGCACCGTGCCGTCGGCGGCGATCCATGTGATGCGGCGGTCTGAGGTATCGAGATCGTCAAAATAGGAAACCCCTTCCGTTTCCAGCGCGTGGGCGACCAGCGCCGTTTGCAGCCGCAGCTGCTCCGTCTGAACGTCGGAAAAGTAGGTGTACAGCGCCCCCAGGATCAGCACCACCGCTGCCAGCAGCACCGCCAGCGATGCCAGAAAAATCGAGCGAAAAACCCGCTTCGTCATGGTCTACGCCTCCATCCGGTAGCCAACGCCACGAACGGTGCGGATGTATTCGCCGCACTGCCCCAGCTTCGTGCGCAGGGTGCCGATGTGTACGTCCACCGTCCGGGTCTCCCCCACGTAGTCCGTGCTCCAGATCCGTTCCAGCAGCTGATCCCGGGTAAAGACCCGGCCGGGATGCTCCAGAAAGAGCTTCAGTAACTCAAATTCCTTCAGCGTCAGCTCCACCCGGGTATCCCCGGCGTAGACTGTATGGGACGCGGAATCCATCCGCAGATTCCCCATCTGCAGCAGTCCGGGAGCAGCCGCAGGGGCAGCCCGGCGCAGAACCGCCCGGATGCGGGACACCATCTCCATCATGCCGAAGGGCTTGGCGAGGTAATCGTCAGCTCCTAGATCCAGCCCCACCACCTTGTCATACTCCGTCCCACGGGCGGAAGCAATGATGACCGGGATGCGGGCGGTGGTGGGATTGCCCCGGAGGGCTTTGAGAATTTCAATGCCGTCCATTCCGGGCAGCATGATATCCAGCATAATGAGCTGGGGCTGGGCGTGGCTCAGCGCGTCGAACAGTCCCACACTGTCCCGGAAGCCTTCCGCCTCGAAGCCGGACGCCCGCAGGGCATACAGCATCAGCTCCCGGATGCTGTCGTCGTCCTCTACGCAATAAATCACTCGGATTCCCCCAATACTTATTCTATCTCACTGTTGATGGTACGATAAAACCGTAAGAATTACAATAAGCACTTTGTAAAATCTATGTAAAGTGGGGTAATTTACCCCCAAAAAGCAAAATCTCCGGGGCGGAAATCCGCCCCGGAGTTGATGTCAAGCGTTGAAAACGTAGGTATCCAGCCGCCGGAAAGCCTCCTGCACCCGGCTCAGGGGCAGCGCGAGGTTCATGCGGATGTGGGTCTGACCATGGAACGCCCGTCCGTCCTGCCAGACAACGCCCACGTCCCATCCGGCGGCAAGCAGCTCGTCCATGGTCTTGCCATGAGCCGTCAGCCATTCTCCGCAGTCAAGGAAAAGCATATAGGTTCCCTGAGGACGGCTGACCTCTACGCCGTCAAAGTGCTTCGCGATATAATCGCAGGCAAAATCCACGTTGCCGGTGATAACCTGCCGCAGCTCTTCCACCCACTCGTAGCCTTCGGGCCTGTAAGCGCCCAGCAGGGCGTGCATGCTCATGACGTTCATGGCGTTGTAGTGGCTGAGAGAGCCCTCTTTGTCACAGCGGTCGCGGAGCCAGCTGTTGTAGATGATATGGTAGCTGCCCACCAGTCCCGCCAGATTGAAGGTCTTGGAGGGAGCGTACAGCGCCACGGTGCGCATTTTCGCGTCCTCGCTGACGGACTGGGTGGGGATGTGGCAATATCCGGTCAGCAGAATGTCGCTCCAGATCTCGTCGGAAACCACCATGACGTCGTGCTTTTTGTACAGCGCCATGGCCTGCTCGATCTCCCAGCGCTCCCAGACCCGGCCGCAGGGGTTGTGTGGGGAACAGAAAATGGCGGCGTGGATGTGATTTTCCACGATCTTCTTTTCCATGTCGGCAAAGTTCATCCGCCAGACACCCTGCTCGTCCTTTGTCAGCGGGGAGTGGACAATGTGATAGCCATTGTCCGTCAGGCAGTGGGTAAAGCCGATGTAGGTCGGGCTGTGGAGCAGCACGTTGTCCCCTTTGGAGCAAAGCACGTTCAGTGCGGAGATCACGCCGCCCAGTACGCCGTTTTCGTAGCCGATGTGTTCCGGTTTCAGGCCGGTGACGCCGTTGCGGCTTTCCTGCCAGCGGATGATGGAATCGTAATATTCCGCCGGGGGGTCAAAGTAGCCGAAGGCCGGATGCTCCACCCGCTGGATCATGGCCTGCTGAATGGTGGGCACCACGGGAAAATTCATATCTGCCACCCACATGGGGATCACGTCGAATCCCTCCCGGGGCGCGGGATAGGGAGAACCGGGCGCGCCCACGGCGTCAATGGCGACGGCGTCCTTTCCCCGGCGATCCAGAATGGAAGTAAAGTCGTATTTCATTGTGTTTCTCCTTTGTATGCGCTTGCTCAGCCGGGAACGCCGGCTGCAAAAATACCACGAAAAACAGCGGCCGCACAGCCGCCGAACAGAATTATTATAACAGGGCTTTCCCTCTTTGTCAATCCGCGGCCGCCCGTGTCGAAGGGAATTCTGTGTTTTCCACAGCTGCGAGTTGGTAATATTGTCTAATTTTCCGTCTTGAACAGCAGATATATTTATGCTATCTTATAAATACAAAGAGGTGATACCGATGTACAGGTAAATCCTTGAAGGCTCTGAATCAGAACGGAGCCAATGCAGGCGGGCAGGGAGGTCCCCGGCGATTCCGACTTATAAGCGCGTCTCGCGGAAGAGACAGACAGAGAATGGATAAGTATCGGAACAGAAAAACGGATCGCATACGCCCGTCAATCCGCAGAAAGAGAGGTTAACCAACAGATGTTAGATAATAAGAGCGAACAGAAATGACCCTTGGCTGCAAAAAAACGTGCTGATCACAAGGCATGGCAGTCAAGGGTCATTTCATTTCTTTCCGCGCCCGGCCGGGGCGCTTTTTTGCCGCCCGGATTGACAATTCCGGCGAAAACGTGGTATCATATTTTTATCCGGAATGTCACACAGGAGTGCCTATGCAGATACAAACGAAAAAATTTGCCGGGCTGACCGGGAATCAACTGAAGTTTCTGGCCCTGATCGCCATGACCTGCGACCATGTGGGATTGCAGCTGCTGCCCCAATTCATCATTCTGCGGATCATCGGGCGGCTGGCCGCGCCGCTTTTCGCCTATATGATCGCCGAGGGCTGCCGCTATACCCATGACCGGGGACGGTATCTGGGGAGACTTCTGGGCATGGCCGCACTGTGCCAGATCGCCTATTTTGCCGCCATGCGCTCGCTCTACCAGTGCATTTTCGTGACCTTTTCCCTTTCTGTCTGCCTGATTTACGCACTGGATAACGCCGTCCGCCGCCGGACTCCCGTGTCGGTGCTGTCGGCTGCTGCCGCTGTTGCCGCCGTGGTTTTCGTCACCGAGGGCTTGCCCCGGATTCTGATTCACACGGATTTCGACGTGGATTACGGCCTTTGGGGCGTAATGCTGCCGGTTTTGGTGTATTTTGGCAGGGGAAAATGGGGAAACCTGGCGCTGTTCGCCGTCGGTGTCGGTCTGCTGGGTCTGCATTACGGCGGGACGCAGTGGTGGGGGCTTCTGAGCGTTCCCCTTCTGGCGCTGTACAACGGCAAAAAAGGCACATGGAATATCGGCCCGCTGTTTTACTGGTATTACCCCGCCCATCTGGTCGCCATCTATGGCCTGAGCCTGCTGTTGGAGCGTGCCGCCGGATAACGTATCGACCGGGGAACCATCCCCGATATATAAGGAGGAAATGATATGCGTAAAGATTTTGGTTCCAAGCCCATGCTGTACCCCATGCCGGTGCTGATCATCGGCACCTACGGCGAGGACGGCACGCCCAACGCCATGAACGCCGCATGGGGCGGCATCGTGGACACGAATCTCATCGGCATCTGTCTTGCGGACCACAAGACCACCCGGAACATCTTCGCCCGGAAAGCCTTCACCGTCTCCATGGCGGACGCGGAAAACATGGTGGCTGCGGACTACGTGGGCATCGTGTCCGGCGATAAGGTTCCCGATAAGGTCGCCCGTGCAGGCTGGCACACCAGCAAGAGCCATCTCGTGGACGCTCCCATCATCGACGAACTGCCCATGACGCTGGAATGTTCCTTCGTCAGCTACGACGAGGGCACCGGGCTACTCATTGGCCGGATCGAAAACGTCAGCGCCGAGGAATCCATCCTCACCGACGGCAAGATCGACCTGAATAAGTTCCACCCCATCACCTTCGACCCCTGCGGCAACGGCTACTATCCCCTTGGCGAAAAGCTGGGCGACGCATTCCAGGAAGGCAAAAAGCTGAAATAATTTCGAGGGCATGACGACCCCCACGCAAACACAAAGCCCTCTCAGTCACCTGCGGTGACAGCTCTCCCGGAGGGAGAGCCAGGGGGCGCACAAGAAATGGATCGTATCGGTACCGATACGATCCATTCGCCGTTTTTCATCAATATTTCCGCCATGTCGAGGGCATGAGCAGGATCAGCATGGGGAACAGCTCCAGCCGCCCGAACAGCATATCCGCCGTCAGGACGATCTTCGCCAGCGGCGAAAAGGCCGCGAAGCAGCCCGTGGGGCCGACCAGCCCCAGGCCGGGGCCGATGTTGTTCAGCGTCGCCATCACGGCGGTGAAAGTGGTGACAAAATCCAGATTGTCCAGCGCCACCAGCAGCACGGACACCAGCGTCACCAGAAAATACAGGGTCATGTAGCTCTGAACGCCCTGCACCGTCTCCCGGCTGACGGGCTTTCCGTCCACCGTCAGCACCCGCACGGAGCGGGGATGAAGCAGCTTGCGCAGCTCGGAGCCGAGGGCTTTGCACAGAATCACCAGCCGGGAAACCTTGACGCCGCCGCCGGTAGACCCGGCACAGGCACCCACGATCATCAGCAGCACCAGAATACACCGGCTGAGCTGGGGCCACAGGTCAAAATCCGTTGTGCTGAAGCCCGTGGTGGTAATGACGGACGAGACGGCGAAAAAAGCGTGGTGGAACGCGTCAAACGCCGTGGGGAACATCCCCAGAATGTTAAGGGTAATAATCAGCGTGCTCGCGCCGATGATGGCAAAATACGCCCGCACCTCGGTATTCCGCCATGCCATGGCATATTTTTTCATCAGCAGGAAAAAGTAAACGTTGAAGTTCACGCCGAACAGCACCATGAACACGGAGACCACGCCCTGAAGATAGTAGCTGTCATAGTAGCCCATGGAGCTGTTCTTGATGCCGAAGCCGCCGGTGCCGGCGGTGCCGAAGGCGGTACACAGGCTGTCAAACAGGGGCATTCCCCCAAGGAGCAGCAGCACCACCTCCACCGCCGTCATGACGATGTAAATACCGTAAAGAATGGCGGCGGATTTGCGCATGTTCGGCACCATCTTGCTCACAGTGGGGCCGGGGCTTTCCGCCCGGAGCAGGTGGTTGGCCTGTCCGCCCATGTTCACCAGCGACAGCATGAACACCAGAATGCCCATGCCCCCCAACCAGTGGGTGAAGCTGCGCCAGAAGAGCATCCCGTTGTCCAGCGCCTCCACATCGGTCAGGATGCTGGCGCCGGTGGTGGTAAAGCCGGAAACCGTCTCAAACACGGCGTCTAAGTAGCTGGGGATCTGCCCGGACAGAGTAAAGGGCGCCGCGCCGATCAGGGAGATGACCACCCATGCCAGCGCCGTAAAGACGAATCCTTCCCGGGCGTACATGTCCCGCTTGGCGGGCTTGAACCGGGTCAGCAGGAAGCCAAGCAGTCCCGCCGCGATCATGGTGTACAAAAAGTAAATGCCGGAGCTTTCCCCGTAGATCACGGCGACCGCCAGCGGAAGCACCAGAAACGCCGCCACGATCAGCAGGATCATGCCAAAAAGATAGCGAAGCAAGGGATAATTCATGTCCGTTCCCCCTTACCGCCGGGTGGTGAAGATATCGTTGAGGCTTCTCAGTCCGCTGTGGGCTGCGACCACGATCACGCTGTCCCCCACCTCGATGGTGTCGCTGCCGCGGGGGGTAATGGTCTTGCCGCCCCGGGAGATGCAGCCGATCAGCAGGCCGTCCTTCAGGTGCAGATCCTGCAATGGGATGCCGCAGAAATCGGCGCTGGCCGTGACCCGGAACTCCATCGCTTCGACCTTATTGCTGACGATCTTGCACAGCGTCTCCATGCTGGCATAAGCGTCGGAATTCTGCATGGCCCGGACGTAGCGCACCACGTTGTCCGCACAGATATTCCGGGGATAGAACACGGAATCCAGAGACAGGCTGCCCACCAGCGGCTCATAGGAGCTGCGGTTGACCTTGGTAATGACCTTGGCGCGGGTCGTCCTCCCGGCAAACAGGGAAATGATGATGTTTTCTTCGTCAATGCCCGTCAGCGCCGCAATGGCATCCATGTGCTCGATGCCTTCCTCCTGTAACAGGCGCTGATCCGTACCGTCGCCGTGGAGGATCGTCGCCTCCGGCAGGAGCTGGCTCAGCTCCTCGCAGCGCTTCGCGTCCGATTCGATGATCTTCACGTCCATGCCGGTCGCCAGCAGCTGCCGGGCAAGATAATAGCCCATCCGTCCGCCGCCGATCAGCATGACCTGCCGCACCCGGGTCTTCGCCACGCCGACCTGCCGGAAAAACCGCTGCGCCTCCTGCGGACTTGCCACCACGGAGATCCGGTCCCCGGCCTTCAGCTGGAACTCACCGGAGGGGATAATGACGTCCCGCTCGCCCCGCTCCACCGCGCAGATCAGCACGTTGGCACGGAACTTTCCGATGTCCTTCAGCGCCATGCCGTCCAGCGGGGAACCCGCCGTCACGCCGGTTTTGAGAATTTCCACATGCCCTCTGGCAAAGGTGTCGATTTTGATGGCCGAGGGGAACCGCAGTACCCGGGCCATTTCCGTGGCGCAGGCTTCCTCGGGGTTGATGGCCATGCTGAGCCCCAGATCGTCCTTGATGAGGTTCAGCTCCTCCACGTACATGGGGTTGCGCACCCGGGCAATGGTGTGCCGCGCGCCCAGCTTCTTGCCGATGAGGCAGCACAGCAGGTTCAGCTCGTCCGCGCCGGTACAGGCAATGACGAGGTCTGCCTGATCCGCTCCTGCCTCCAGCTGAACCTCCCGGGAAGCGCCGTCGCCCTCCACGACCATCACGTCCAGCTCGTTGTTGGACTGATCCAGCCTGACCCCGGAGCGATCCACCAGCGTCACTTCATGCTTTTCCTTCGACAGCTGCTCAGCAAGGACACTGCCGATTTTTCCGTCGCCGATAATCATGATTTTCACAAATATCACCCACGTCTTTATCCATTTTACCTTACTATATCACAAATCCCGATTGAATGCAACCGCGCGGGAAAATCTGTGCAGAATCTGAAGGGGGTGTCAATAAAATCTGTCATTTTCTGTATTTCCTTCCGGAAATTCACGCTAATACTCCAAAAAATATTGGCAAAGCTATGGTTGCGGAACAAAACCGCGAGAAAGCAAAAAGGAGAGAAAACGGTATGAAGAGCAACAATCAGATCAACATTCCCCAGGCTCGGGAAGCGATGGACAAGTTTAAGATGCAGGCTGCCAGCGAGGTTGGCGTGAACCTGACCAACGGTTACAACGGTCACCTGACCTCCCGCGAAGCCGGCTCCGTCGGCGGCCAGATGGTCAAGAAGATGAATACCATACGAAGCGTGAAATATGAGCGGAATAGCCGGGTTGCTGCGGGACATAAGGTGGAAGTAAAGTACATTGTGGGGCTGATAGTTTGAAAAAACGAGGCCTGTGTATCGCAAAATTGACGGTACACAGGCATTTTGTTTTTTATGCCATCCCCAGCAACTCTTCCGCTACCTCCCGGCTTTCCAAACGCATGATATTATCCTCTACATCATTCCGTGATAGGAGATTCATGTTTCCATAGACTGCCTTGATAAGGATGCAATTAAGCTGGCTCGAGAAAAGTTTAAAGGAAAAATGGGTAAAGAGCACATTTCCGAAGATGTTGACAGCATGTCAGATACACAATTTCTTAAGACCCCATGCTTTCGCTTGCTGAAAGCATGGGGTCTTTGACAGACTGAGGATGTGCAGGAAAAAAGTTTTGCACATCCCTATTTGTTTTTATGGACTTTTTGTCGTCATAGTTCGACGGAATTGGCATAAAAGATAGACGGTTCAGGGTAAATTAAAGGGTGTTGTTATGTATAAGTGAACAGTTGAATCTGCAGGCAAGCAGATAAATATGTGTATACCATTTAATGGAACCTTTGGCAATCGATAAAATAGTAAATGAAGAAAGGTGAAGGGGGCATCAACACTGATGCCCCCGGGTTCTGTTACCAGTTAACGTTCTTCCAAAGAATATTGAGTTCTGTAATCGACCACCAACAACTCGATCTCGAACTGTCTGTGATAGATATTCTGACATACTGAGCAGTTTGAGGAGTGGATGGAATCAAAACCATTTTAGCCCCAAAGCCAATGTCTACATTATTAAGAGTGACTTGCGTGTAATTGATTCCATCAGAAGAGATTTCGACTTTGTATCCGCCGGGATAATCACTTCCGTCATGGTCCATTTCGATTTTGTCAAAGTTTTCGCTCTGGCCAAAGTTTATTGTAATACTTTGTCCAAATGCTTGACCTGGTCCAGTACTCCATCTGGTACTGCTGTCCCCATCAATCATATACCCAACAGGATTATATGGATCACTGGAGGTGTGTGTTGCCAAAATAGTCCAATTTGTGCGATCAAGTGCAACATACGGATAATTTGTGCTGCCATCGGCACGAGCAGATACAGTATTGATTAGGGGCTGATTTGCGGAAAATGCACTTTCAGTTCGGGTGTTCTGCCAGATTGCTTTGATTTCATCGTAGGAGTCATGCATCAAATCAGGGTCAGTACCCGTATATGTATTATAATAACCCCAGTTTCCGCCGCCGCTTTCGAATTTGGTTCCCCGCGCTTTATATGTCCAGTTGGTCCAGGAAATATTTGCTTCATTCAAATCAGAGAGGAAGTCATCCCACACGTCGGTGAAGTAGTAGAGACAAAATTCACCAACCAGCAGGGGAATGTTCCACGAGTTTTGAATGCTTGACAATGTGGAAACTGTGTTATTTGCGAGGTTTTTCTGTGCGTCCCAACTGGTGGCATTAGACATATCGTAAGGATGCTTTTCGAACATGTAGTTTGTCCAGTTTTGACGTTCAGGACGGTTTTCCGCAATGCTCCAATCATTAAATTCTTCGAAGATCACAATGTGATCCTGATCGATAGCACGAACGGTATTGTAGATTTCACTATAGAACCAGTACTTTGTACCATCCAGATTAATATTAATCGTAAAAACTGACCAACTGTGATTAAAAATGCGCAACGCTAAAGCAATAAATAACAATGGAACTTGGTGTGGAAATGTGGAGAAATTGTGATATAATACCTATATAATGGCAAATGAAGCAGAGGTGATTTGTGCAATGACACGATTTCGGAATATTTCGATCCGCAAAAAGATCTTGGTTTCCATGCTTGCATTTACCCTAATCCCAATTCTGTTGGTCTCAATTGTAGCGATCACGATTACATATAAGACCATGCGGGATCAGTTGATTTATGACCATCGGATGAGCAGTGGTTGGCTGCAGGACCGACTGGCGGTAGAAAATAGTGATATGATGGATCGTTTCTATGAATTTGAAGTGGACAAGGATGTAAAGGCGGACATTCTTCGCTGGTGCACCCAGGATGGAAGCCTGGATTACTCTGCCCGCTGGCGGATCATCACAGTCATGAATACAGTCATCAGTATGGACAGCAACATCAATTCCATCGAATTATTCAATCTGGCGGAAGATGAGGTGCTGATCGCAGAACGCTCCGGCGCCCGGGTGGATGAAACCGGGGACAAACTGGCTCAGTGGGAACTACGGGCCGATGAACTGCAGTCCAATCAGGTGTTTCTACGCGATGGGAATGAAATCCTGGCATATCATCAGATCCATCGGTTCGATGATAAACAGCAAATTGCATTGGTTGTATTGCACCTGCGCCCTTATCATCTGGAAGATATACTGGATGAGATTAAGACCGTTCCAGAAGAGACAATTCTGGTGTTCAATGATCAGAATGAGTTAATTGTTGCCGATTACGGAATAAATTGGGATATGGGCGAAACCGTGGTAGAGGGAATTCGCAGGGAACTGGCAGATGGAGGACGTAAGGAAGCTTCCTATGATGACCAGTTCTGGTTTTACCGATCTGTCAGTGGCGGCAAGATGCAGATTCTTCTCACCATTCCCAATCAGACAATCGTGGATGCATTATTCCCAACGGTGGCGAGCGGTATCTTTGTGGCAATTATTGCAGTTCTGGCCAGTATTGTATGTTCTGTCGTCTACTCGAAAGCTATCAGCAGACCGATCCGTGAATTGTCTGAAGAAATGAAGACCATTACGCTGAACGAATACTCCGGCAGTACGCTTGAGAGTCGGGAGGACGAGATCGGCATCTTGCAGGATAGCTTTAACCACATGATTACCCGGAACAAGGAACTGATCGCTCAGCAGTATCAAGCGAAATTGGAAAAGCGAAATGCTCAGCTGCGGGCACTTCAGGCGCAGATCAACCCGCATTTCATGTACAATACCCTTCAGGTCATCGGCGGCATGGCCTTGGAGAAAGATGCCCCGGAGGTCTATTCAGTTACTTTGGCGTTGAGTGACATCATGCGGTATTCTTTGAACTTCTCCAAGGAGATGGTATGTCTGGAGGAGGAAGTGGAATATCTAAAGAGCTATGTTATGATCCAGAATGAGCGTTTTGGCGGCAAGGTTCAGCTGAAACTGGATCTTGAACCGGGTACGCTGAAATGTCTGATTCCAAAATTGATTTTACAGCCGCTGGCAGAAAACAGCTTTGAGCATGGTCTCCTGGAAAAAGCAGGAGATTGGATATTGACGGTTGAAAGCCATATCACATCAGATGGTGAACTTTTGATTTGCGTCAGAGATAATGGTATTGGATTTGATTCAGAACGCCTCAAACAGATTAGAGAAAAAATTGAAAATGATACAGTTAAAGCGTTGAGGTCCGGATCCCATATTGGCCTGGCAAATGTTCATGCCAGAATCAAACTGCGCAGCGCAAAAGAAGGTCATGGCGTATCGATCGACAGCAGTCCCGAAACGGGCACGACTGTCAGTGTGCGGATGCAAGCCCTATATGAAGAGGGGGAATAAGAATGGTGCGAAAAGTAGTGATCATTGACGATGAGCCCTGGACGCGTGGCGTTGTCATGAAACTGGCTCAATGGAATCGGCTTGGGCTGGAAGTGGTCGGTGAAGCTGCAGACGGTGAAACAGGCTTGGAACTGATTCGAAAAGTGCTCCCGGACATCGTGATCACAGACGTGCGGATGCCGCGAATCAGCGGCATTGAACTGGTGCAGGCGCTTCGTGCGGAGGGCTTCCAAATGCCGATTCTGATTATCAGCGGCTACGACGACTTTGCCTACGTCCGGAGCGCACTGAAATTGGGCGTAACAGATTACCTCCTGAAGCCCATCAAGGCACTGGAATTGAACCAGCAGCTGCAGCGGTGCGCAGACATCCTGAACCGGGAGGAAACGGCCAGACCGAGAGCGGTTATAGAGGCGGGGCTTTTTGCCGACGGCTGGGAGAAGGACTATTATGATATACGAAACAAGCTGGAAACGGCCCTGAAAGTGGGAAACGGCGGCATTATCCGCCGACAGATGGCACGTCTTTATGAGATCGTCCGTGAGCAGGAAGGGGAACAGCCGCCTACTGCCGTCATGGTCGGAATCTACTATGCAATGCTGTTTACGCTTCAGAAGTATATTGATTCTGCCGGGCTGAGAAGAGAAGACGTGTTTGGTGTAAAGGGGCCGACGTTTGTATTCAGCCGTGACAATACGCTGAAGCAGCTGATCGACTTTATTCAGGAACGGTACTGTGACACAATGCGCTGCATAGAGAAACAGCAGCGAAACAGGCTGGATATCGAAGCCGTGTGCAGATATATCCGGACGCAATACGATCAGGGCATAACCCTGGAGCAAACGGCGGATGAATTTCACGTCACAAAAGAATATCTGAGCAAGGCCTTCAAAGCGGACAGAAACGAAGGTTTTACAGAATATGTAACGTCCCTTCGTATGAAACGGGCATATGAACTAATCGTGGAATTTGATGCGCCGCTGAAAGACGTAGGTGCCATGGTCGGATATTTTGATTTGGCACATTTTTACAAAACCTTTAAGAAACATTTTGGCAAAACGCCGGGAGAGGTCCGTGAGAGTTTAAAAAAAGACAATACAACAACCCCTTAGGTGAAAATGCTATTTTCTTTCTCTTCTGCTATACTGTCATTGTAGCAAATCCACCAAACACATTATGAGGAGGAACAACAATGAAGAAGTTATTGGCAATGATACTGGCTCTGTGCATGGTTTTTTCCATGGCTGCATGTGGCAGCAAGCAGGCCGGGAATCCGGAAACGGCCGGCAGCGAGACAAAGCCCTCTGTCCAGAATTCCGGCGCTACCAATGAGGAACCCCGTGAAGCAGAACTGAACATCATGATGAGCTTCCCCCAGTACATGGATCAGTGGGAGACGTATGCAAAGCAATTTGAAGAGAAGATGCTGGCCGAAGAGAACATTAAGGTCACCGTCAGTCTGGAAATGCCCAGCTCCGACCAGTACGAGAGCATTCTGCAGGCCCGTCTGAGCGGTGATGATGCTCCAGATCTGTACACACTGCACTGCAACAACCTGGGTACTTACAACGATGCAGGCTATCTGTATGACCTGTCCGGCGAGGCTCTGGCAGACGTGATCTACGAGAATGTCAAGGAGACCGTTACCATCGACGGCAAGCTGCTGGCAGTTCCCATCGAGAGCCAGGCATGGGGCGTGCTGTATAACAAGGCCATCTTTGCCGAGTGTGGTCTGGAAGCACCCGATACTCTGTCTGATCTGGAAGCCATCTGCGAGACCCTGAAGGCAAAGGGCTATACTCCTTTCATGCTGGCGTTCCAGGAGCAGTGGGTGCCCCAGCTGATGACCGGTCTGACTCTGGGTGACATCGTTTCCGGCAAGCTGAACGACTGGCTGGAGCGGATGTACAAGGACGAAGGTTCCTACGAAGAAGTTCGCGAGATCTTTGATGTCATCGACCTGATCATGGCCAACGGTACCGACCGCGCCATGGAAGAGGGATCCGAAGCCGGCGCTGCTGACTTTGCCCTCGGCAAGGCTGCCATGTTCGTTCAGGGCACCTGGGCTTCCAATACCATTATGACCACCAATCCCGACATGGAGCTGGGCGTCTTTGCGCTGCCCATCAACGAGGATCCCAACTGCACCCGTGTCAACCTGTCCACTTCCACTACTCTAGGCGTACATCCTGACAGCAAGGAACTGGATCTGGCGCTGAAGTTTGCAAACTATGTGCTGGATGCCAAGGATTCTTCCGCGCTGTTCCAGGCATGCTCTTTCAATCCTCTGGCTGACTGCCACGACTATGAGGCATATTCCTGGGTCGCCGACGCCTCGGCCTATGTTGCCGCCGGACGCGCCTATCAGGATCTGGTGCTCCCCTCCTCCGTTACCGATGAGCAGGGTCGTCTGCTGCAGGAGTACTATGTCGGCAGCGTGACTGTGGACGAAATCATTGAGCGGCTGGATGCTGCTTTCCGGGCTGCCAATGCGCTGAGCTGAATTTATATGAAAGGAGGGCAGGGGTTCCTGCCCTCCTCCGTGTGCCAAAAAGCCTCGCAGAGTCTGCCGCCTGCGGGCGGCAGACTCTGCGAGGCTTTTTCCTTCCCATGGAGGCGTGGAACTATGAAAAATACGCGAAAGCAGAATATCCGTTTGCTGCTGTTTTGCGCACCGGCGCTGGCAGTGTACATCCTCTTTAAGCTGTATCCTGCACTTTCCGGCGTTTTTTATTCCCTGACCAACTGGAACGGGCTGAAAAAAGAATACGATTTTGTCGGCCTTTCCAATTTCATCGAAATCCTGTCTGACAGATACTTCTGGAATTCCGTGTGGTTTACATTCCGGTATGTTATCGCCATCGTCATTGTTTCCAATGTGGCGGCGCTGACGTTGGCAGTGGCCATCGAAAGCCGCCGCAGAGCCAAGGGCTTGTACCGCACCGTCTTCTATATGCCGAATATGATCAGTATGGTCATCGGCGGCTATATGTGGATGTTTATTTTTACGAAGGTTCTCTATTATATGGCGGACAACTGGGGGTGGAAGTTCCTGGATCATTCCTGGATCGGTGACCCCAAGTATTCCTTCATCGCCATCATGATTGTTGCAGCCTGGGGTGCGACAGGCTATCTGATGATCATCTACATGGCCGCATTGCAGGGCGTTCCCGCAAATCTGAAGGAGGCGGCATCCATAGATGGCGCAGATTCCTGGCAGAATTTCTGGAAAATCGTTTTCCCACTGATCAGTCATGCCATCACCATCTGTGTCTTCTGGGCCTTGAATGCAGGTTTTCAGGTATTCGATGTGATCTATACGCTTACTGGTGGCGGACCCGGACGGGCAACACAGTCCGTTGCCATCAATATTTATGAAGAGGCGTTCCGCGGGAACATCCGCTATGGATATGCCACCGCGAAATCGACGGTGCTGTTTATCATTGTTCTGGCCGTTACCGCCGTTCAGCTCAGAATCACCGGCAGAAAGGAGCAGGAGCTATGAAAAAGGAGCGGCTCTGGTCTGATATTGTCATATACAGCCTGCTGACGATCGCTGCCCTGTACACCCTGTTCCCGCTGCTGATGGCGCTGATGAATTCGTTCAAATCCAACCGGGAGCTGCTGACGAATGTAATGAGCTGGCCTACGGAATGGAATCTGGATAACTACATCCGGACATACGAAAAAATGCATTATGGCCGCAGCTTTGTTAACACGGTTATTCTGGCGGGATTGAGTGTGTCGCTGATGATCCTGTTCTCGGCACTGGCTGGATGGAAACTCTGCCGGACTAAGACAAGGCTGTCCCGTTTTCTGCTGAAGCTGTTCATCTTCTCTATGTTGATCCCGTTCAGCTCCATTATGATCCCGCTGTATAAAGTCACGCTTGCACTGGGTATCAAGAACTCCCTGCTGGGGCTGTCGTTTGTCTATGCCGGTCTGGGCGTCAGCATGGCGATTTTTCTGTATCACGGATTTGTCAAAAGCATCCCGACAGAGATGGAGGAGGCCGCGGCCATTGACGGATGCGGTTCTCTGCAGACCTTCTTCCGGATTGTACTGCCCATGCTGAAGCCCATTACGGCAACCATTACAATCACAAACGTTCTATGGGTGTGGAATGACTTTCTGCTTCCCCTCATTGTCATTTCCGACAGCAAAAAATATACGCTGCTGTTATCGACGAATACCCTGTTCGGTCAGTACAGCAGCGACTGGACCGCAATTCTCAGCGCGCTGATTCTGGCGGCGCTGCCGGTGATTGGGTTCTATGCGATTTTCCAAAAGCAGATTTTGAAGGGCATCGCGGATGGTGCCGTGAAAGGGTGAGCCTATGGAATTCTTAAATGCCAACAATGGCGTTTTATATTGCGGAAAGAATCCTATCATTCTGCGGGGTATGGGCCTTGGCGGCTGGCTGCTGCCAGAAGGGTATATGTGGAAATTCTACACCAAATGTGACCGCCCCCGGCGTATGGAAACACTCATTAACGAGCTGTGCGGTGAAAACTATGCAGATTCTTTCTGGAAACGGTATTTTGACAGCTATATTACTGAGCAGGATATTGCGTGGATTGCAGGGCAGGGCCTTAATTCCGTACGGCTTGCCATAAATTCCCGGCATTTATTTGATGTCGATGAAACGGAAGCTGTTCACTTCAACGAGGCAACACTTCGTCATATTGATGATTGCTTGCTGTGGTGCAAGAAGCATGGGATCTACCTTTTCCTGGACATGCACGGCGCACCGGGGGGGCAGACGGGTCAGAACATTGACGACAGCGAGGCGGATATCCCGGAGCTGTTTACGGACGAGAGAAATCAGGACATTCTGGTGAAGATGTGGCGTCTGCTGGCAGTCCGTTATACAAATGAGCCTGCCATCGGCGGTTATGACCTCCTGAATGAACCCATTCCAAATTGGAACTGCCAGTATAATTCCCAGTTGCTGCCGCTATACCGTAGATTGATCCGTGCGATTCGGGAAGTTGATCCCAACCATGTGATTCTACTGGAAGGAGTCCACTGGGCCACTGATTTTTCTGTTTTTGAAGATTTTACACCGAAAGAAGCCGCAGACAATATTGTGCTGGAGTTCCACAAATACTGGAGTGACCCGGATGAGGAAAGCCTGGCTCCCTTTGTGGAGACAGCGAAGCGGCTGAATGTTCCCCTGTGGATGGGGGAAGGCGGCGAGAACAACCTGCAATGGTATACTTACGCTTTCCCGATGTATGAGCGGTTGAGAATTGGCTGGTGTTTCTGGGCTTATAAGAAAATGGAAGTGCCGAATTCCCCGGTAACCTTTGAAAAGCCGGAGGGCTGGGATCAGATTACCGCTTACCTGGACGGCAGGGAACGCCCCGCGCCGGAAGCGGCTCAGGCGATCTTTGACCGGTTTCTCAACTGCATTTCCCATGGAGAATACCACCCGGAGATCATCCGCGCACTGACCCGCAGACCGCCGCTGGAGATTCCGGCCGGAGCCTATGATGCGGAGGATATCCAAAGCAGGCGCAGTGCGGGAGCCGTTTTCCGCAGAACCAGCAAAGCTGCGCTGCTCTTCGCAGACGGACACACCGGCGAAGCCGACTGGCGCAGATACGGCGGCGAAGCCCAGCCGGAGGATCAGAAAATCCTGCTTTGCCTTCGTGAGGGAGACCGGATAGGCTACCGTGTGGAAAATCTGGAGGAGAAAAAACTTCGGATCGATGTACACAGCTATGGAGATGGAACATTGAACGTTCAGAATATGACTGCCCAGCAGGGACTTGTATGGGTGTCATGCAACTCCGGGATTATAAATGTAGAAAGCCTTCATATCACGATTGAGGAATGACCGATGGGTAACTGCTATTACGATGCGAACGTCCGGTTTGTGCAAACGGAATATGGACGACAACCGACTTTCTCCAGCTTTCTGCCGGGCATAGCAGGCCCCCGGGGAATCCCGACATGGTGCAACTACAACAACCGGGGACAGGCAGTGTGCAGCTTTGGCGTCCAGGATAAGGATCACGCGATTCTGGAGTTTACAGCTGCAGCTGCTGCATATCAGCGCACACCGCTGACCGGATTCCGGACGTTTCTGAAGGAAAACGGCAAAGTAACAGAAGCGTTCGCCGACGGCCTGGGGACCATGACGGTGGAACCGAACGCTTTGGCCATCAGCTGGCGTGATTCCCTGTTCGCAATCGAGGTGACGTACTTTTCTCTGCCAAATGAGCGGATGGCGGGATTGTGCCGAAGGGTCCGGCTGAAAAATATCTCTCCCAAGGCGGTGGAGACCGAACTTCTGGACGGTCTTGCCGCCATGGTGCCGTATGGAATCTCAGACGAAAAGCTGAAACAGGAACCGCAGCTGAGCACCGCCTGGATGCAGGTAGAGGATCTGGAAGAAAACCTGCCCTATTACCGTGTCCGAGCCAGTATGGAAGATACAGCGAAGGTCACTGCTGTCCGGGGCGGAAATTTCAAGCTGGCATTTGCCGAAGGTGGACGGCTGCTTAAAACCATTGTACAGCCAAGCCTTATTTTTGGCTGGGACACTTCAATGGTGAAGCCGGCCAACTTTGAGGAACATGCGCTTTCGGAAATAACAAGCACCAGACAGCTCACGGAAAATTTTCTTCCCTGTGCCTTTACACCGTGGGCAGGAACCGTGCAGCCGGGCGAAGCGCTCACGCTGTGGGAGTTTTACGGTCAGGCGGAAGAAATCGATCAGATGCGGTCCTTCTGCCAAAAGGCGGGAACCGCTGCGTACTTTGAAGAAAAGCTGAAGCAGGCGCGAATGCTGGCGGAGGAAATCACGGCTCCCGTCAGATGCAGGACGGCCGACCCCGTGTTCGATGGATATGTAGCGCAGAACTTTCTGGACAATGTGATGCGGGGCGGTCTGCCTTACCACATCGGCGATTGCAAGAGGACTCCGCCGGTCTATTTATATTCCAGAAAACATGGCGACCCGGAGCGGGAATATAACTATTTCTCGCTTGGCAGAGAATATTTCAGTCAGGGCAACGCCAATTTCCGGGACATCTGCCAGAATCGCCGGTCTGATGTCCTGATCGATCCGGACGCGGGGATGTTCAACATACGGCTATTCTTTGAACTGCTGCAACCCGACGGATACAATCCGTTGGTTCTGATGCCCGTCAGCTATCAGGTGCGCGATCCGGAAAAACTGATTAAAAAGGTTGGCACAGCCGATCAGGACAGGGCACGTGAGATCCTGAGCGGCCCTTTTTCCATTGGCAGGCTGGCTATGGAAGCGGAGAACTGGAAGCTGGATGATATCGGGGATTTCCTTGCAGCGGTGGTTGCCGCTTCCGAAGTGGAACCCAACGCGGTGTATCAGGAGGGCTACTGGTGCGATCACTGGACATATCTGCTGGATTTGATTGAAAGTCAGCTTTCGGTATTTCCGGATCAGGAACGGGCGCTGCTCTTTGGCGTGCCGCAGTATCGGTGGTATGCCGGTCAAGCATCGGTTCGTCCGCAGCCGGAGCGATACTGCATGACGGAAAATGGCCTGCGGCAGTATCATTGTGTGCAGACACAAACGCCGGGACGGAAGTGGACACAGACGCGGGATGGAACGGCGGTCAGTAATCTGGCGGAGAAGCTGATCCTGCTATGCGCGGTCAAATATGCCACGCTGGATTTGTCCGGGGCGGCGATCGAGATGGAGGGCGGGAAGCCCGGATGGTACGATGCCATGAACGGGTTGCCGGGACTTCTGGGAAGCAGTGTTGCCGATGGCTGCGAGTTGCTTCGTATTCTAGATTTTCTGCTGGAAAGGAAGCGGATTTTCCCTGATCAGATAGAGGTGTACGAAGAAATTGCCAACCTGCTGAAGTCCTTGTGCAGCTTGGAAAAGGCGCATAAGGCCGCCTATGAAAAGTGGGTGGAGAGGAACCGGCTCCGCGACAGGTACAGAGCGCAGGTGCAGAACGGTTTCTCCGGCAGACGGACGGCTCTCCGAGCAGAGGAAACTGCCGATATTTTGAACTGCCTGGCTGCGTCGCTCAGGCAGTCCATAGCAAGAGAAACGGAAGAAAACGGCGGAATCTGTCCAACCTATTTCTACTATGAGGCAGAAGACATCAGACCGGTGGAATCCGGAATAATGCCCGGGAAAATGAGAAAAGCGGCGCTTCCGCTTTTCCTGGAGGGGCCGACCCGCTGGATGCGTACCCGGCAGACGGAGACGGAGAAACGCAGTATGTCAGATAAAGTCCGGGACAGCGCACTGCTGGACCGGAGCCTGAATATGTATAAACTGAATGAATCCCTGGAAAATGTCAGTTTCGAGGTGGGCAGGACCCGGGCATTCCCGCGGGGATGGCTGGAGAATGAGTCCATCTGGGTACATATGGAATACAAGTATCTGCTGGCGCTGCTTGCATGCGGCAATTATGACCGCTTCTTTACGGACTTTACAGCCATGGTCATACCGTTTCTTTCTCCTGAAACATACGGGCGGAGCACCCTTGAAAATTCCAGCTTTCTGGTTTCATCGATAAATTCCGATTCCGCCTCCCACGGGCGAGGCTTTGTATCCCGGCTCTCCGGCAGCACGGCGGAGTTTATCTCCATTTGGAACTGGATGCTGTTCGGGAAAGCTCCCTTTGGATTGGATGACGACGGACTGTATCTGAGCCTGTGTCCGGCAATCCCCGCCAGACTGCTCCCGGAAGATGGGAAATTGATGGGGACATTTTTGGGCAAAGTGCCTGTAGTGTACCATGCTGCAAATTTGGAAGAACTGAGACCCGGTGCATATCGGATTACCGGATACCAAATCTGTGACGGAACGGGAACCGCATTTATAGCGGGCAGCAAGGTCCCGGCGGAATGGGCAAAGCAGATCCGCAATGGCGGTGTATTGCGGCTGGAAGTCTCGGTAGAGCCGATTTGAGTGAGGTGAAAGGTAATGGAATTAAGACTTATTTCAACCACATACGAAGGAAAAGAAAGAATTACCAAGGAACAGACGATCCCATTTTGCGATGACGCTGGCAGGGAAGATCAGTTGATCAATTTGTACCCGCAGGTTACATATCAGCGGATGGATGGTTTCGGCGGGGCTATTACGGATTCTGCGGCCTATATCTATTCGCTGATGAACCCGGAGCAGAAAAAGCAGATGCTGGGTGAATACTTTGGGCAGGGGAAGATGAAGTATCGCTTCGTGCGTATTCCCGTCGACAGCTGCGATTTTTCTCTCTCCCACTACGAAGCGGATGGTGACGAAGCCGATGCGTCGTTTGAGAGCTTCTCTTTTGCGCGGGTGGAAAAATATATTCTCCCGATGCTGGCAGATGCGGAAGCGGCTTATGGGGGCAGACTGGAGATCATGCTGTCTCCGTGGAGCCCGCCGGCATACATGAAAACAAACGGAGAAAGAAATCATGGCGGGAAGTTAAAGGCCTGCTATTGGAAGCGCTGGGCGGAGTACATCTGCCGATACGTCGAAGAGTACCGCAGCCGCGGTTTCAACGTGACGATGCTAACCCTTCAGAATGAACCCAAAGCGGTTCAGACATGGGATTCCTGTATTTACACGGCGCAGGAGGAAAAGGTGTTCCTACGGGATTATATCTGGCCGTCATTGGCTGAGCATGGCTTGGATGACATCGATATCTATATCTGGGATCACAACAAAGAGCGGGCGTTTGAATGGGCGGAGACGATCATTGACGCGGAAACAGACCATATGGTTGCTGGCATCGCATTCCATTGGTACAGTGGTGATCACTTTGAAGCACTGCGAATGATCCGGGAACGCTTTCCGAAAAAGAAGCTTTTGCTTTCTGAAGCATGCATTGAATTCAGCAAATATAGTGCAGAGGATAATTTGGCGAACGCTCAGAAGTATGCCCATGATATCATCGGAAATCTGAACGAGGGAATGAGTGTATTTCTGGACTGGAATCTGGTGCTGGATGAACTGGGTGGGCCCAATCATGTGAAAAACTTCTGCGACGCGCCATACCTTTTTGATACGGCTCAAAAGCAATTAGTGGAGCGGGAACTGCAGAGTTATATCAAGCATTTTAGCCATTATATTGAGACCGGTGCTGTTCGGATCGGGGTGAGCCGGTATACCGATAAGCTGGAGATTACAGCATTTCAGAAAAACAGCAAAATCGTGTTTGTTCTGCTGAACCGAACCCAGGAAGCAATCCCTGCGTTTATACGCTTGAATGATACTTGCGCAGGTTTAATTGCAGCGCCAAACAGTATTGCTACCGGTGTAGTTAATATCTAACTTACATTGCAAAGCAGCTAGAGCGTAATGCCTGGCTGCTTTTTACGTATACTGAGTATTTCGCCCCAGATTGCGCACCTTGACCGCTCAAATTGAGCATCTGTTCCAGCAGAATTGAGCGTCCTTGCCGCCGTCGTTGAGCACTGCGGTAAAAGTAGATATGCGTCAGATTTCTGGCGTAAATATCTATAAGGAGGTCACCTGTATGACCAATTACCGTGAGGTCCTCAGACTTCGCGCGGCAGACCGCCACCCGGAGATTTACCCTTGCATATTTATCACCCAGATATAGTATATCATATCACTGCAATTATTTGAAACGCTTTATTAGGGCCTATCTGAAAACCGTCAACATGCCCAAACAGCGGGTCTTTTCCGCCTGCTGTACGCCATTTTTCCTTGCAATACACAAAGTATTCCTGCGGAAAAATGGCTTCATCAGACGAAAAATCCCTCGCTGTTGGTCATATTTCCGGTTTTCAGATAGACCCTAAAGAAATAGTATAAGAGCCGGGCCTTTGTTTTTTGGGGGAGGGCCGGATTTTCGTGAGACAACCCTTTTGCATATTTGTAGAAGCATTCAGTCGGCTGTGTGAATGCGGCTTCTATACTCGGACGGAGTCAGCCCAGTCTCACGCTTGAAGACCGTACTGAAGTATTTTTGCTCCATAAAACCGACCAATGCGGCTATCTGTGCGATCGGTGTGTCAGACTTGAGCGCTTGTTTGGCATTTTCAATGCGTATGGTGTTGACATACTTCATGGGCGGAATACCAATATGGAATGACATCAGCCTTGAAAGATAGGACTCGCTGACGTGTGCGTAATCAGCCAGTTCTTTGACACTCAGCGAGCTGCGGTAGTTCTCCTGTACATACTCCACCACACGGTCAATGATGCTATACTCCGAGCAGATCTGTTCATGTGCACTTTTCTGAAGATAGACGAACAGCAGGCACAGAAGTTGATCCTCCAGCTCCTCATGCATCAGATCAGAAGCGTTGAAATGATAGTCAAGCATACGAAAGATGCGCCGGATGTTGCCGGTATTATCTTTCAGAACAAAAGAATCACCCATATCGAAATCGGACTCGACCTCAACGCCAAGGTTGATTATTTCCTGCCGCATGTGCAGGTCAACAAATTCATGGTGTTTGACGTTTGAAGGGTGTATGAGCACATCATAGAGTGTCAAATTTGTTTTTCCTTGAGATGTTTCCACTTGAGCTTCACCGTTGAGAAAGTAAATAAGTTCAACAAAATTATGTGCGTGTTCGTCAAGTATCCATATATCGCTGTTTTGATTGAAATGGCGGCACCGGACGAGCCTTTTGCTGCCGCCGGCAACGGAAGCAAGATATTTGAGCGGAATATTTTTTTCATGCTCTGGCAAATGCATCAGTCCTCCAATCTGTGCACAGCATAATATATATGCGGTGCAAAGTCAAGTGCCTTGTTCAGAAAATTATACCTACAATACAGAAAAAACGGTTGTTATATCGGGCCTTATGAGTTAATATTGACATGAACCAAAGCATGATATACAGGCAAGATATACATGATTCACAATCCCGGCATATATTATATGGGATACTACTGTCCCTCAAAGTAGAAATAGTATGGATGGCCAAATTGATCCAAGGAAATAGATTTGGAATTCGGCCATATATAAAATGTGATCTGCAGTGGAAGCATACACTGCGAAATAAAACAAAAAACAGGAGGAATTCAAATGAGAAAAGTTATTGCGTTGATTATGACCTTGTGCATGATCCTTGTTTTGTGCGCTTGCGGTCAGCAGACAGCCCCAGCGGCGGAGAGCACTGCGGCAGCCGAAAACAAAGCAGCGAACACTACTGGCGCATACAACATCTGGGTGTGCGACAAGTCGGCAGTCCACCAGTATCACCGTACGCTCAAACTTGGCTGTGAAGCGGCAGCGAAGGATCTGGGCGTGAATCTTACTTATGATGCCCCGGCAGTCTCGGGAGATGCGGCGGCACAGCTCGATATGTTTGCGACCGCAGTTGCAGCAAAGCCGGATGCGATATGCATCGGTGCGATCGATCAGGAAGCGGTAGTCGCAACAATGCAGAAGGCCAAGGATGCCGGCATACCGATTTTCTGCTATGATAACGGTGTCAACAGCGACATCCCCGTCACAACTCTTGCAACCAATGATATTGAGGCAACCCGTACACTGGCAGAGAAAATCGGCGAGGGCTGCGGTGGTGAAGGCGGTGTGCTTGTTATCGGGCATGACCAGACCAGCAAAAACGGTGTTGAACGGACAAACGGCTTTATTGACGCACTCGGTGAACTCTATCCCAATATGGAGATCCTGGATGTGCAGTACTCCAACGATGCCGCAGTAGTGACTGAAATCGCCAAGAGCATGATGACCACCTATCCCGATGCTGCAGTTATTTACGGCACGTGTGACAATGTTATCAACGGAATACTCAATGCCGTCTCTGAGTTGGGCGTTGCAGGAAAAATCAAAGTCATTGGCTACGACTCTGGCAAACAGCAGACTGATGCCGTGAGAGCAGGCACGATCTTCGGCAGTATTACGCAGGCACCGTATTCTCAGGGATACGATATTGTCAAATATGCAGTTGACTATCTGAACGGAGAAGATATTCCTGCATCCATCAATGCCACTTACTATTTCTACAATGCGCAGAACATTGATGATCCTGAAATCGCACAGTGCCTCTACGACTGATATAGGGACAGATACCGAGGGCAGATCAGCCCCGGTATCAAAGACTGAAAGGAGTATTCACTATGATTGTTGACAGCCATATGCATGTTTGGTCCATGGATGATGTGGATTATTACGATGATAAAACGATCTATCAATATATGCAGGAAAATGCTATTGATAAAACGGCTATCATTGCGATCTCGGAAAAAGAGAATGCCGAGATGAAGAAAGTGGTACAGAATGAACCGGATAAGTTTTTCGGGCTTGGTTATGTAAACGTAAGGGATATGTACCCGTCGCTGAAGAAGCTGGAGGAGGGCGTGAAAGGCGGCTGGATCAGGGGAATAAAGCTCTATCCGTATGCTGAGCATTTCATGCTTGATGACGATGCAATCAATCCTGTCTATGAGACCTGCCTTGCGCTTGATATTCCTGTGCTGCTCCATGTTGGGTTCCAGCGCAGCAGTCTTGTCCATCCCTCACAGGTCGGGGCAGCCCCCTGCAAGTGTTCCACGCTTGGCTTCCCGGTGCAGTTTTGCACCGTGCTCGAAAAGTATCCCAAGCTGAAGCTTATCATGGCGCACATGGGCGGAGATACATATTTCCAGTGTCTGAGCATTTGCATGAGGTTTGAGAATGCTTATCTGGATACTGCATGGCTTCAGTATTATGCGGAAAACCAGTTCCCGCAGGTAAAGGTCAAGGATTGGATCGAGCACGCCTGCAAGTATCTCAGCTCGGAAAAGATCCTATATGGCGGTGAGGGAACACTTCCCAGCGATATTCTCAACACGGATATTTCAGACAAGGAGAAAGAGAATATACTCTGGAATAATGCGGCAAAACTCTACAAACTGTGACTTCGGCACAAGACCGCCACGGAGAACATCTGTGGCGGTCTGCTGCAAAATGGAGGTATAAATATGTATACAGTGGTTTGCTTTGGCGACACAAACACATGGGGCTATGATAACCGCAGCGGGGACAGGCTCCCATATGATGAACGTTGGACAGGGATGCTGGCAAAGGAGCTTGGAGCGGACTTCAGAGTGATCGAAGAAGGACTCCCGGGCAGAGCCACGACCGAAGACCCAGTGGAATCAGGTAAAAATGCCCGAGAGCAGATCGGGCCATGCCTTGAAAGCCATGCGCCCATAGATGTTTTTGTCATGATGCTTGGTCAGCCGGACCTGAAAAAGAGATTTTCCCTTACGGCTTGTGACATCTCCATGGGGATCGAGGCCTTGAGCCGGATGGTTCTCTCAAGCAGCGCGGGAGCGGGCGGCAAGCCGCCAAAGCTTCTGATTATGTCCCCGGTGCAAGTGGGGGAGGTCGCAGGCTCACCTATGGAAAACTGGTTCCCTGCGGAGGGGACAAGAGAACGGAGCGCACAGCTTCCGGAGCTTTATAATGGGATTGCGGAAAAATACGGTGCGGCGTTTTTGGAGGCATCGTCCGTAGCAGCAACAGCGGCGGATGCCATCCATATTGACAACAGCTCTCATGCCGCCTTTGCGCTGGCAGTGGCGGACAAAATAAGGAAGCTTGTAGCGCTGTAATATCCGGGAAACAAATTACAGACAGTTATTTGCGGCAATAACCCAAAGGAGAGAAACACGATGAGAATTGACAGCCATATGCACGTTTGGTCATTTGAAGGTGTCGAGTATTATGATAACAAGCAGCTTTTCACCTATATGGAGGAGTTGAAGCTGGACAGAACTGCGCTCATCGCAATAAACAACGGTGAAAACGCAAAGGTCAAAACGCTTGTGGAGCATTACCCAAATCAGTTTTTCGGAATTGCATATGTGGACAGAGAAAATCAGGAAGCATCGCTTCGTGAGCTTGAATGCGGTGTTAAAGCCGGATACTATAAGGGCATAAAGGTGCTGTCCTATCAAGGCGGCTTTCATGTTGATGACCCTATCCAGATGCGCACCTATGAAAAGTGTCTGGAGCTCGATATACCGGTCCTTTTCCATGTCGGCTGGCATAATGCGGGTTCTGCCAATCCTTCTGCGGCAGCCAATGGGGCTAATTCCTGCAAGTATTCCTGCGTTGGCACCCCGTTTGAGTTTGCAAATGTCCTGGAAACGTTCCCGGAATTAAAGGTAATATTTGCGCACATGGGAGCGGAAAACTATTTCAGATGCCTTGGAATGGCACAGCGTTTTCACAATGTTTATATGGACACGGCGTGGCTTGAGCACTATGGCTCAAATCAACTGCCGCAGATAAGCGTGAAAGAGTGGATAGAGCATGCCTGCAAGTATCTTGGCTCCGAGAAAATCATGTTTGGCGGAGAGTACACCATGCCGTGGGAGATTGAACAGTGCGATCTGTCAGACAAACAGAAAGCGGACTTGCTTGGCGAAACCTGCTGCAGGCTCTACAAGCTTTGATCAGGAGGCATTGATATGCGTGAAACCATGATAGAAATGAGAGGGATAAGCAAAGCCTTTCCCGGAGTGCAGGCGCTTCGAGATTGCTCGCTGGAGGTATATCAAGGAGAGGTTCATGCCCTGCTCGGCGAGAACGGTGCGGGAAAGTCCACTCTCATGAAGATACTGACAGGCATTTATCAAGCGGATGCTGGCAAAATCGTTTTTAACGGTCGTGAGACCAAAATCAACTCTGTGCTGGATGCAAGAGCACTTGGAATCACCATGATACACCAGGAGCTTAACCTTTTGAGCAATCTCACGATTGCGCAAAATATTTTCATAAGCAAGGAGATCAAGCGCCACGGAGTGTTTCTCGACGAAAGGGCAACATCCGCCATGGCAGCGGAGCTTCTGGAGCGGGTCAACCTTCATGTAGACCCCAACACAATGGTGTCAGAACTGACGGTAGCGCAGCAGCAAATGGTGGAAATCGCAAAAGCCATCTCTTATAATTCCCGGGTGATCATTATGGACGAGCCCACAGCACCGCTGAGCAACAGCGAAATTGAAAGCCTGTTTGCAATAATCGGCGAGATGAAAAAGAGCGGCATCAGCATCATATATATTTCACACCGCATGGACGAAATAAAGCGCATATGCGACCGCGCCACCATTCTCCGGGACGGACAGTATATCTCTACCGTTGACGTTGCCTCTACAAGCCTTGACGATATAATAGCGGCAATGGTGGGGCGCAAAATCGCCTACGTCAGAAAGGGCAGAGACAAAAGCAGGATACTGGAAGACGAAATCTTGCGGGTCGAGCATCTGAACTCTGGCAGCAAGGTCAAGGACGTGAGCTTTTCTCTGAGAAAGGGTGAAATTCTCGGCTTTGCAGGACTCGTTGGTGCTGGGCGTACAGAGACAGCACGGCTTATATTCGGCGCAGATCTGCCTGACGGCGGAGAGATATATATTGGTGGCAAAAAGGTTTTGATAAAATCACCGTATGATGCTGTGCGCTGCGGGATCAGCTATCTGTCGGAGGACAGGAAACATTTCGGTCTAATAACCGAAATGTCCGTAGAAAACAACATAACCATCGCATCTATTCCAAGACTCTGTAAAGCGTTTGGGTATATAGACAAAGCAAAATGTCGGAATGAAGCGAAAAAATACACCGAGCGGCTGAAGGTCAAAGCGCCGTCTCTTGATGCGTTAGTCCGCTCGCTGTCAGGCGGAAATCAGCAGAAAATAGTTGTGGCAAAATGGCTGCTCCGGAATACGGATGTGCTGATTTTTGATGAACCCACACGGGGCATAGACATCGGCGCAAAAGATGAAATATGTGAGCTTTTGATCAGCCTTGCCGACATGGGGAAAGCCGTCATCATGATCTCGTCGGAGATGCAGGAAATACTGCGGGTATGCGACAGGATCCTTGTCATGCACGAGGGAGAGATAGCGGGAGAGCTTGACGCAGACAGTGCCACACAGGAGGACATCATGCGCTTGGCATCAAAATATGACATGCAGGCAGAATGAAAGGAATGACCTTAAAATGAAAAACTCAATGGAAAAGCTGAAAAAGATTCCTATACAAAGCACGGCAATAGTGCTTGGACTCATCCTAATGGTCACATTTTTCTCAATAGCTTCGTCTAACTTTTTGACTCCGTCGAACATCAATAACATCCTGCTTGCAACGATGATAAACGGCATTTTGTCTGTAGGTGCTCTTTATGTTGTCGTTACCGGAGGCATCGATGTATCTATCGGCACGTCTATGACCTTTGTGAGCGTTATGCTCGGCGTGTTCATGAACTGGTGGGGAATGCCGGCATGGATGGGTATTATTTGCGGCATACTGACCGGCGCAGCAGTAGGTTTGATTAACGGCATCATGGTGACAAAAATGAAGATCACGCCGTTCATTGCCACGCTCGGCATGCAGATGGTCACAGCGGGTCTAGCCATCGTGATAACAGACGGAACGCCCATATATTTCACACAGATACAGGGGTATCAGAACATTGCGCTTGGTTCGCCGTTTGCCGGCTGGCTTGCAGATCTCGGCATTGCGGATTACGCAATTAACACCGGCGTTATCATCATGTTCCTGCTGGCGATCCTGTTTGGCGTTATGCTTGCAAAGACAGCTTTCGGCAGATACCTGTATGCCATTGGCAATAACAGAGAATCGACTCGCCTCTCAGGCATAAAAGTGGATAAGTGGGAGCTTCTTGCTTATATCGTTGCCGGAAGCATGGCTGCGGTTGCCGGAATACTTATGACTTCCCGAATGAATACGGCGTATCCGTCGATTGGCAGCGGATATGAAATGAACGCAGTTGCGGCGTGCGTTATCGGCGGTGCTTCTCTCGCAGGCGGCAAGGGCACAATGAAGGGTGCGATCCTTGGTGCGTTTATTATGAGCGTGCTCACAAATGGACTTCGCCTGTTGAGTGTCTCCACAGAATGGCAAAAGGTACTGACGGGTGTGATCATTATTGTTGCCGTGTATATCGATATCGTCGGAAAGAGAAAAAAGAATGGCTGAAAAATACGATGTTGTTGCACTGGGGGAATACCTGGTGGATTTTTCGCCGAGCGGATGCGGAAAAATGGACAATCCTCTTTACGAGATGAACCCCGGCGGTGCGCCCACGAACTGTCTTGCCGCCTGCTCGGCACTGGGCGGTAAAACCGCGATCATAGGAGCGGTCGGTGACGATCTGTTCGGGGCTTTTCTGAAAAGGAAAGCCGCAGATGCCAACATAGATATAAGCGGACTGCAGACGGTGCAGACGAACACAACGCTTGTATTCGTCAGTGTTGATGAGACGGGAAACCGTGAATTTGCATTTGTGAGAGACCCGGGTGCTGACACGCAGATAGATGCAGAGAAAATGGACATGAGCCTTATAGACAATGCACGGTATTTTCATTTCGGCACGCTTTCTCTTACCGACGAACCGGCACGAAGCGCCACCATATGTGCCGTGAGATATGCAAAACAGCGGGGCGTGCGCATTTCATTTGACCCGAACTACCGTGCGCCGCTTTGGAAGAATGAAACCGAGGCAATAAAATGGATGTGCTGGGGGCTGGAGCAGGCGGACCTTGTGAAAATAGCTGAGGAAGAACTACAGATGCTGTTCGGCAAAGATATAGACACAGGTGCGAAAGAGGCCCTGTCGTTTGGTGTGCAGGAACTGTATGTTACTGCCGGAAGCCGTGGCGCATATTTCTATTCGCACAGCGAGCGGTGTTATGATAAAGGCTTCTCTGTCGAGGCAGTTGATACCACCGGCTGTGGAGATGCTTTCACAGGGGCGATTTTATATCAAAACTGCCGGGAGTCAGGTAGGAGTGCGGCTGAGAGACTTCGTTTTGCAAATGCGGTAGGAGCGCTGTGCGCCGTGCGCCTTGGGGGCATGAGTTCAATGCCGGATATGAAACTGGTTGCCCACATGCTCGAAAACGGCGTGTAGGGTATCGGGTCAATCCCAAATTCTGTGTAAACGCTGAATTGTGGTGCAAATAGAGCAAAATAATTTTAAGGCGGGAGCGGCGCAAGCTGCTGCCCGCCTTGTCTATAAAATAACAGCACTTCGAGGGGATGCCAAGGGCGGAGGCTGGCGCCTCCGCCCTTGGCATCCCGGCGTGCAGTCGGTCAATCCCCACAAATCCGAATTTTTCTGTGTAATAACCGTTACTGATTTTACTTGTGGATAGCTTTCATAATGCATTTTGAGTGCAATAAAAAACCTCATGGCTGTTTTCGTATTCTTTCTGCCGCAGCAGAGGCTGATAATCTGAAATTGCACCATATCCAATTTCAGATTATCAGCACCAAAAGGAAGATTTGCGTCTTCACGAACCTGGCGCAGATGCCTCCTTTTGTTTTTCTTCGCATCGGTGGCAAACTGCATTTTCGTAGTTTGACCGCCGCAGTGTGAAGAAAAATGGGGTGTCCAGAGGGATGCAATCCCTTTGGCTCAGGGTTTCCAATAGGGGCGAGAAGCGCCCTGTTGGCACACGATTTTGCTCGCAAAGTCTAGTGTGTTATACCTTTTGTGACCGCTGACGCAGGAAAGGGGCTGTCACCGTACCGGACAGACCGTTTCCTGTGGCAGCAGAAGGACGAATATTTGCAGGCACGGGAGGCTTGCGGATACTCGTTCTTCGGGTGTAGGTGATGCAGCAAAGCGCAGGTCGGAGACCGACGCTATGCTGCATCACCGGGGGAGCAAAAGGTATATAAAGCCCGCCGCCGCGACGCATTTCCCCAAAAATCATCGCTTATTCATCCGTCATTTCGTCGATTATTTTCAAAACTGCACTCCATGCTTCAATGATGGATGCAAGCAGAAATGTTCGATGCTGTTCGTACCACCACGGCAGCTCTAGCCACACATTATCCAGGGCTTGCGCTTCGGTTTTCTTTGCCCTGCTTACGGAGAGATTGAAATGCTTCGCTGTCTCCGCCAGCGGATGCTCCGTATCATCATCGAAGCGATAACGGAGATACCGTTCCTCTCTGGCTTCGATCATTTCAAGCGCACGGTGGATATCGTCGTGACGCTCCTGTGCCAGATAAATTTGCTCCGGTGTCTGCTTGGTGGGATCGGTAATGAAATTATGCTTACTCTGCACCTCATCTTTTGCAAGCTCGTCCAGAGAAATAATGTTGTTCAGATTCTTCGCCTCAAAGGATACATTCTGTGAGCGGATGTAGTCGATCATGGCGTTCCGTATTGCGGGAGCAGCGTATGTCAGAAACAAATTTCCGCTGTCGGGATTATAGCTGTCGATGCAGCCGAGCAAACCCAACGAGCCTTCCTGCACAAGATCGTCAAGTGAAATTTGCAGAGATCGGTTCAACTCCGCTTGTGCGCTCCACACTTCGTATGCAGTCTTTTTGATGAAGCGAAGATTGTTTTCAATCAGCAGATTCTGTGCATCGGCGTCTCCCCGCTTGGCCAACGCACAGAGCTGTTCATTGGTTATCGGGTCTCTTTTCATGGTTTTGTACCGTACCGGTCATTGCAAGGAACATCTGCTTGACCACTTCTGTGTCAATACCGGGCAGATGGGAAACGGACTGTGCCACCGCTTCACCGATCTGTTCTGCGGTGATTTTGCGATTTGGCTTTTTCTGCCCTTTGGTCAACTCGACATATATCTTTTTCACTGCTTGCGAGGTCAATTCACGGGTGGCAGACAGATCGTTACCGACCTCTTTCTTTACCGCTTGCACAGCAGACATGAACGAGCGTTGGATCGCAGTCAGGTCTGCCTGATATGCCGGGGCCTGCAATTTCTTTACATCGTCAACTGCTTCCGGTTGGCTTTTCAGCATACCGGCGACAGTTGCGTACAGCTGATTCTGTGCCGCAAATCCCTTGGCAAGCTCGTCATCCAAGTAACCGGATATCAGATTTGTGGTGTTGGCAAACTCCGGATTTTCAAGCAGCGCATTGACTACCCCGGGATTCACCTTGTGGGTATACAGATTTCTCGCCGCCTGCACCGACAGGCCAAGCTCGGCAATATCATAATTCAGGCGGTCAGGGGTATCGACCTCGCCAAGCAGGAAGTCGGTGGAGACATTGAACACACGGGCAATACGGATGATATTTTCGTCCCCCAGTTTGTCCGTCTTGCCGCTAATGAAACGGCTCAGAGAACTCTCCGACACACCGATACGAGTAGCAAGCTCAGCCTGTGTGACTTTTCGGGATTTCATCAAGTCCTGTATGCGGTCACGGATTTTACCGGGGAGATATACGTTTTCACTGCTCATGCACCACACCTCCTTGCTCTATTCACGGTATCATCCAGCCGTTGTTACTTTCGGTACATTTCATCCAGAGTTTTTCCATCTTTGTTTTTCCATTCAACCCATCCGTTGGTGCTTCCTCCGAGCACGAACATAGCTGCTGAGCTGGGAGAAGTAAACGGAACAGAAACATTCAGTATGTACTTGTTGCCGTTAAGAAGGATGTCACCGTTTTGAATGGCCGTTTGCCGCTGCCTCTCAATATTTTCTGAATGACATTTGCGGCTCATATCAATTTCAGAACCTTCGAGAACTTCAAATTTTTCACCATCATACACACCAAGGGCATGAACGCCGTTACGTGTGGTGTGCAGCGTGTTGGCATCGTTCAAGGTTGCTTTGGTGTTTTCCATTTTATAGCCTTGCGTTGCCATGATAAACTTGATTTCTTCATACACTTCCTCAATCAGAGGAAGATCATATTCATCAATCTCATATTTGGGATTGACGGTATTTTCTACTTTGTAGCGCTTGGAATCGATTGCTTTGCCGATTGCATAAGCTTCAAGGCCGCTGATCATATCCAAAGAAAAGGTCTTATTGTCGGCAAGGAACATAATCGCTTTGTTCCAGAAATCTTTAGAACGATTATGGTCGTCCAGTCTGCTGACTCCGTTGCGAGTCTGTCCCACATAGATCTGTGCAATCTTGTTATCATCCGTCTCGCTGATGAGATAATAGATGCCGGGACGATTGATGCCGGTCAGCTTCTTGGCTTCCGAAAGCAGCGGGCGGGGAATGACATAGGTGGTCATCGTAGACAGATGACGGCGGATAGAGCGAATACCATCTGGCTGACCATTGTGATATATAATTTCAAGCTTTTTGCTGATAGCCATATTCTATTCCCCTCACTTCAATTTGTACTTTTTACCCGCGCCTCTGCCGATAATTTCGATCAATCCATTTTCGTGCATCTGACGGGCAAGCAGATAAGCTCTCGTCTTTTTGACGTTCAGCAGCTCCTGCAAATCTTCATCGGTCATTTCGCCGTACTCCGCCAGATAATCCAGTACCGTTTTCATCTGCGGTGTGATGGTCGCAGACGTTTTTTCAGTCGCCTCCGTTGCCTCTTCGGCAACGGTACCGCTGGCGTTCATGTTGGGCAGTACAATTTTGAAAGCATTGGTCGTTGCCTCGATAGTGGGCTGTACAGGACTGTTTTCGTACAGCTTGAAAATACGTCGAATACCTGTACCGTAACTTTCAATCAGACGCAGACGGTGAAATATCTCTGCCAGTTTCTTGTTCCTTGGCTGAGAAACGCCGATGCGAATATCCTCAGTAGAAAGGCCAGGGAGAAGTCCGCCAAGCGAAATAAACTCCATCTTTCTGTCATTCACATTGATGATGATGCTGCCGCTGAATCCGTAATCACGATGCACAAGAGCGTTGAGCAGAGCTTCACGAATAGCTTCTTCGGGGTAATCCTGCTTATCCGTGCGAACAACTCCTTTGATCGTGGAAACAGTCTTGTTGCACAGAGCAAGATAGTTTATCGCATCATCAAGCTGCTTGAACACGGACCCGCCGAACTCCTTGCTGTCACGGAACTCTGTGCAGAATTCATCTTTGAACACGGCAACTTTGATCGTGTGATGGCACTGGTCGGAAAGCAGCAGCGCAAGGTTGGTGTACACATCGTTTTGGGTGATGCCCAAAGCGCGGTATTTCTCGACGGAAAACTCCACGCCGTAACGCTGGAATGCAGTTTTGGCAGCATCAAAGGTCAATTCCTGTTCCAAACTGCGGGAATCTTCGTAGGTATCTCCGTCTGATTCTTTTATCATCTGGCGAATCTGTTCGGGAGATGCCTGAACGCTGGATGTGCCCTGACGAACATAAACGCCGGTGGGCTTCATGCCTTTGGATTTCAGATAGTAGGGCTTATAGCTGCCTTCGCCGACTTCAATCCGAATTACCTTATTATCCTGGAGGACATACCGCACGAACATGGTCACATCCGGTGCAATTGCATCACGGATGCCGTTGGTCAAGCGCGTGTAGGTTTCATCTACATTGTCAATGCCAATCTGGTTGCCTTTATCATCAATACCGAGATAGATCACGCCGCCGTCCGTATTTGCAAATGCGATGACCTCCTTATAAATGTCATCGACCATCTGAGATTTATATTCAATGCGCTCGCTTTCATATTGCATATACAGCACCTCCATTGTAGCTTACTTATATTATACTCATATTTTCATGATTTTCAACAGAGCGAAATGAAAATTCACTTTTCATTCACTCTGAGCTGTGAAAATCACTTTTACACCGACTCACCGCCCTTCCGTACTTGCATTTCTGCAAGATTACGGGAGGGCTTTTTTGATTTCTTGCAATACCGCCCGATTTTTTCGGCCTAAGACTTTTTCTCCGTATATTCAGTTGACAAAGAAATTTGTCGGAAATATTGAAAGGAGAAATGCCTATGACAATTTTTGAAACCGTGAAAACAATGGTCGCGCCGAGAATGGCGGCGGAACATTTCGGGCTGAGTGTCAGCCGAAACGGGATGGTCTGCTGTCCCTTTCATGATGACAGGCACCCGAGCATGAAGCTGTATGAGGATCATTACCATTGCTTCGGGTGTCAGGCGAACGGTGATGTGATTGCATTCACATCGAAGCTGTTCGGCATCACACCGCTGGAAGCAGCGCAGAAGCTTGCCGCTGACTTTGGCATCCGTGAAGACAGACCGTCCGTACTGGCGAAGTTAAAGATGTATACGACACAGGCTGAGAACGAAAAGCTTTGCTTTCGGGTGCTCAGCGAATATCTGCACATTCTGCAAGATTGGAAAAAGAGGTACGCACCGCAGACACCGGAGGAGGAGCCGGATGACCGTTTCGTGGAAGCCTGTCATATGCTCGAATGTACGCAGTATATGCTGGATCTGTTGACCATTGGTTCACATGAAGAAAGGGCAGAACTGGTAAAAGACATGATGAAAGATAACAAAATCACACTTCTGCAGGAGCGCCTGCAGGAAATCAAGGAGGAAATGAATGAGTAAACATGAGTACGCCGGTGAATTACCTTTTTGGTATGACGGCAAATCTGTGAATGAAGTCGGATTCTGTGAGGAGTTTCTTCAGCAGCATCCGATGGTGTGTGTGGGCGGCAGTTTCTTCACCAAGGATGGCCGTATCACTGATGAAGAAAGTGTCCGCAAGAAAATCTATGAAATGCTTCGCCCTTTTCTCACCTGCGGCCTTGCAAAACGGGCATCGGGACTTCTGGAAATGGTGAAACTGGAAGCCTATGTTCCCAACCTGCCGGTACACGAAGATCGAATCCATGTGGCGAACGGCACACTGTTTCTCGGCGGCAAGTTTTGCGCAGAAAAGGAATTCTGCCGTAACCGTCTGCCGGTCAAATATGATGCCAATGCTCCGCAGCCAGTCACATGGCTGCATTTTTTATCGGAACTTTTGGAGGACGAGGACATTCTTACTTTGCAAGAGTACCTCGGCTATTGCCTTCTTCCCACTAACCGTGGGCAAACCATGATGCTGCTGAAAGGCAACGGCGGTGAGGGCAAAAGCCGCATCGGCGTGGTGATGCAGAAGCTGCTGGGCGGCAACATGAAAAACGGCAGTATTGCCAAGGTGGAGCGCAGCCCCTTTGCCAGAGCTGATTTGGAGCATGAGCTGCTGATGGTAGACGACGATATGAAGCTTGAAGCGCTGAAATCCACGCACTATCTCAAGTCTCTTATCACCGCTGAAATGCCCATGGATTTGGAGCGGAAGGGCGAGCAGAGCTATCAGGGAGAAATGTATGTCCGCTTTTTGGCATTTTCCAACGGCGATCTAGAATCGCTCTACGACCATTCGGATGGCTTCTACCGCAGACAGCTGATCCTGTCCGTTAAGAAGAAACCGCCTAATCGTGAGGATGACCCCTTTCTTGCGGACAAGCTCTGTGCCGAAATCGAGGGCATTTTTCTTTGGTGTCTGGATGGTCTGCGGAGGCTGATTGGAAACAATTATCATTTCACTGAAAGTGACCGCACCAAGGATAACCGTGTGGAAGCCAAGCGAGAGGCCGACAATGTGCTGCTGTTCATGCGCTCAGAGGGGTACATCCAGCTAATATCCGACAGCACCATTACCTCTGCCGACCTGTACGCCATCTATACCATGTGGTGCAACGACAACACCTATAAACCGCTGGCGGTACGAACAGTAAGAATGACCTTGAAAAAGCACGCCGACGAATTTGGCATCGAACATGATAACCACATCACAAATCGGCTCGGCAAGCGAGTCAACGGCTTCTGGGGCATCGAAGCTTTGGTGACACCGCCTATTTTATGAGATCAAACACAGAAAACACCATCCCATCCATCCCAAGCATCCCATGTGGGATAGATGGGCGGATGGGATGGAGAATTTTCAGTTTATCCGCGAAGGAGGATGCAATGGGAAGAGTTTATTATAAGGAGCTGCCACTGTTTCACTTGTACGACAGCGATTTGACCGGCACGCAGAAGCTGCTGATGACGCTGCTTCTGGTGGATCGGTACGACATTTACGAGCTGAGCTGCCTTGCGCGGATGTGTCCGGAGGACGTGACTGCCGATCTGGCGGAGCTGAAACGGAAGGGGTATCTGCAAGACAAGTGAAAACCGGAAAGAAATTTGCGCGGCGGCGAAACGATTCCGCGAAACCATGCTGCTCGGAATCGAGTACCGGCTTCACGGATGCGCGTGGGTTTGCATGGTTTCCTGCGAAGTCACGCGGTTCCGGAAAGTCGACACCCCTCGCTTACGAAGAGGACATCGCCCGCCGCTTTTCCAGCGGATTTCAGGAAAACAGAATATTACATCACACAGCGAAGCAGGTTTTCGGAAACGCAAACCTGCTTCGCTGTTTTCATCACA
>OLWH01000051.1_pt1 | contig 66251 bp, 78 predicted proteins | sample 1673381 | NCBI WGS metagenome assembly OLWH01 (sample SAMEA103958110, study PRJEB25191) | human gut metagenome | reverse complement strand
AAAAGGAGTACTTTCACAAGCACTCCTTCTCATATTATACAAAAACATTATGAATGCTTATCTGAACCTTGTAACCTATTGATAATTAGCAGTATTAAGAATTGCTGCTTTTTAGTGAGTAACAAAATAGTAACATAAAAGAGTTAAAGAAACTAAATCGCTTATTTTACTCGCTACAAAGGTAACAAAATAAACTTGAATGCCAAATATACTTTAACCTACTTTAACTTTGTAATCATTTGTATGTCTACTGCATACCAAGTGTATACCCAAAATCTGAATATCTTACAGATTAACGAATTACATATTTTTTCACATTTGGTGGTTTCAGAAAAAGCTTCTATCTTTGCAGCGTCAATGTTACGGTTGACAGACCAAAGTAGTCCTCCTTTCAAGGCGTAAGCCTACAAGATATGAACCTCTGAGTCGTTGTCCGTAACCAACACTCGGGGGTTCTTTTTTATTCCCCTGAGACAAGATGGAAGACTATGGGCTAGAAACCTTCCGATTCATCGAGTCTATAAATTGCAAGGAAGACCGCATGGCAAATCGTAGGAACTAATAGCAGAAGACGAGCGGAGGGGAATCTACTCCTTATGCTGCTTAGGTTAACTGATGTAGAATTATCAAGTGACCAGATGATGGGGGTTGACGGAACTCATCCATGAAATCTTAGGTTTTCTGATTCGTTCACATACGTGTGCGTTAAGGGGAACCTAGAATCCAAAGGAATCAAAAATCTATCCATTTTAATTTTTAATAATTATATTTGGATAATAAGTAATAGTAATAGCAACAAAAAAGTAAAAAACGCTTATGAAAAATGATTTTAATTCTCTTTATGAGAGGTTTGATGAACTTTATACCACGTATGATGATAGAAAAGCTTTAAAAGGCTATATCGAGTCTATGAGTAGAAAATCATCTAAGGAGGAAGTTGAAGTATCTGCTGATAATTTACCAGATACGATACTTACTTTTGAAGAGTTTAAGACGATACTTCCAGCTATAAACAAGAAAATAAAGAAGTTGGTTGTTGATATATCTTATATTCTTGGTACTTTTAACCAAAATGGCATGCTTGATATGGCTAAAGCACGTTTGAAGGAGGAGTGGGAAGACGATACTTTTATTGATGAGTTTCTTAAATCCCATGAAATTCCATTTTAACAAATAAATTTTGGCTTATGGAACTTGATATGTTGATTAGAAGTGCCCTGAGTGATGCCCAGTGGTTGATTGCTAAGGGTGGAACGGATAGGGCAGAAACCCTGAATCGTGTGCTTGGTAAGATTGGTAATGTCTTGAAGGAACTGGATGGGGTTTACCTCATTGACCTCAACAAGGTGTGGCATCAGGCGAAAGATGTTATGCCGCCAAGAATTTATGGTGGCAATCATGCAGACTTGCTGTGTGTGCATCAGTTCAAGCCTACTTCTCATCCTATCCTTACTCATGAACAGAACTGCCCAATTTTTCAAGAGTATCTTAAAGCGAGTCCGAATGACTGGTGGTGTAGAACTGGGGATTTGTTGAAGAAGGAACATCGTGAACTTTATTGGAGATAGATATGCAAAAAACAAATTTACGAACTTGGAAGGCAAATCGCCATCCTAATTTCAAAGCACCTGATGTTGTGTATATGATACCACGAAGAATGGGTTTGGCTTGTTCTAATGAAGGCGAGCCTGCTACACAAACCTTTATGGTCTGTGATAAGAAAATGGATGGTGGTATAAAATTCGTGCGTAAGAATAAGGCATGGAAAAATGTATTAGAAGAAAAACCTATAGGAGGTTTAATCTGTTTAGTTGGGACGGCAGATGGTCATGATTTTAGATTAGCAACAATCACGACTTTTCACGGAAAGGAAAAATGGTTTCTAGTTGACGTTGATATGCGTGTTCCGCTTGAAAAATATCCTCAATATGCTTATTTGTATCAGTTAGGAGCACATATAGATAAAGTATATAATGAATATCAAAATGGTTTTTATAAACTAAATAAATAAGGAAAATGGTATCAGAATCAGCTAAATATTATCAGGAGCATCCTTTAGCAAGAAAAAGAAAAGCCATGTACGATACTAAGTTCGAGTCTTCTCCTGCTCAGAAGGCTAAGCGTAGGGAGTTGGCTCGTCACAACGCTGCCCACGATAAGAAGTATGGGGCAGCTTCTCGCAAGGGTATGGATGCTAGCCATACGAAATCAGGAATTAGGTATAAACCATCATCGGTGAATCGTGGTTCCAAGACGGATATGGCTGGGGATAGAAGAGCGAGAGGTGGTCGCTGATAGTGAATAAAAGAATAGGGAGTGCTCACGCATTCCCTATTTCGTTATCCTAACAATCTTAAAACCTATAAACCAAAAACCTATGAAAAAAACAAACGTTCTTCTTATGAATTATATTTTATCCTTCCTCTTCTGACATCTGTCTCAACTTCTCGGTGAGGGCATTGTGAACCTCACGCTTATCGTCAAGAGTGACGGTCTGTAGCTTAGGGCAGTTAAACTCTAGTATCTTGATGAAAGTTGATACCTTGTCCTTCGGCTCACACTTATACCATGCAGCCATGAAGTCTTCCCAAGCCTCTCTAGAAAAGTCAGCACACAACTCACGAAACTCCTTTGTGATAGGAGACTCGTAACCTTTCTGTTTACCTCCAGTCTTTGCCCGACCTTTCTCGAACTGACCTTTTGTATTTCTATCTGCTGCCATTGTTTTAACTATTTTGGTGCAAAGATAGTAATTTGTTGGCAAACGGTAACTTTATCCGTTAACTTACCAGCTTAAATAAATGGATAAAATACGATTCTCGGATGGTATCAGTATCTTTGTACCATTATTAATAATTAAAATACATATATATGTTAGGAGCATTAATTGGGGCAGGTCTTGGACTTGCAAGCAGCATCGCTGGCGGTATAGCTAACCGCAAGGCGAGACGTAAGCAGGAGCAGATGATTGCCCAGCAACAGAGAGAAAATCAGGCATGGTATGACAGAACATACAATGCCGACCCGACCAAGCGTGCTGATACGGTTCGCTTGCTCACACAGATGCAGGAGCAGATTAAGAACAGAAACAAGGCTGCTAAGGGAAGACAAGCGGTAATGGGCGGTACGGAAGATTCTACTACTGCGGTGAAGGAGGCGAACAACAAGACTCTTGCTGATACTACCTCACAGATTGTAGCTGCAAATGATGCCCGAAAGGATAACATCGAACAGAAGTACATGAACAGAAAGAATCAGTTGCAGAACCAACAGATGGGTATGGAAGCTGAGAAGGCTGCTGATACTGCCAATGCGGTGGCTGGCGTGGCTGGTACTGCTGCCAATATCGCTGCAACTATTGATAGTGGTGCTGGTAAGAGTAAGGTGGCTCGTCCTGACGTGGTACAGCCTACCGATGCAGATATGGCTAAGTTGAATGCCAAGGTGGGTGCGGCTCCTACCCAGCAGCAAGTAGCGAATGATTTGAACAATATGATTGGTGACAATGCGCCAAAGAAGATTAAAGCATAGACTATGAAAGCATCAGATATGTTACGAAACAATAATGGCTTGAAGACTACACAGAGTGTTATCAACAAGCAGCAGAGTGGTGTGGATGCCGCACAGAAGGTGGCACAGACTCAGGCTCCAGTCTTCACTCAGCAGCAACTTGATGCGGCTAGAAAGAAGGTTGACCAGATGAATGCTTCCACTCCTCAGAATGAAACACCTACGATGAAGGCGGCTAGAGAGAAGACTATCGCTACTCAACAAGCCATCGCCAATGGGGTAGATGTAAATCAGAGTGCTTCTAATGATGAGGAGGATAAACCATCCGTACCTATCGTGAAGAAGGAGGAGTCGAAACCTCAGCCTAAGCAGTTGTCTTATGCTGATATGTATAAGATACTGAATCCTGAACATCAGGAGACGGAAGAGCAGAGGGCGAACCGAGAAAAGAAGGAACGTACCAAGGCTCGTATCGCTGCTCTGGGTGATGGTCTTCGTGCGCTCGCCAATATTTTCTTTGCTAAGAATGGTGCCAAGGTGGTACACAATCCAGAGTCGGATATGACTAAGGCGGTGAACAAACGCAAGGCATATATTGATGAGCAGAGAGAAAAGAATCGGGAATTATGGCTGGCTGGGTATCAGAGGGCACTCGCTCTTGATGAGGAAAAAAGAAAGAATAACCTGACTCTCGCTGAACTGGTGAGGTATCACGATATGCAGAACGAAATCAACAAGGTGAAGAATGACCAAGGGCAGCAGAGAATTGACCAAGGTAACAGAAGACTTGAACTTAGTGAGTTGAAATATACCAATGATGCCGAGTATAAGGATAATCAGTTGAAGATTAAGAAGATGCTTGCTGATGGTCAGATAAGCCATTGGGCTGCTCAGGATGCACTTGCTAGACTGCGAGAAGGACGAATTTCTAATAAGGCTCAGAAATCTTCTGGCGGTAATCAAACTACTGCTGGTTATTGGTATGAGTACTACGACCTGATGGACACTCCTGAGGGGCAGAAGAAGATTAATGAACTTAAAAGAAAGTTGAGAATCAAGAATGTTACTCAGACTAACGTGAGATATATTATGGATAGATTGAAAGGAAGAAGTAGTTCTGCTGGAGGTGGTAAACCGTCTGGTGGCGGCAAGCATACAACACATAAGGCTGGCGGTTCTTCGGCTGGTGGCAAGAAGAAGACTGGCGTAAAATGGTAACAGAATTGGTAACAAGAATTTGGTAACAAACATATATATATATCATGGCAGAAAGACCATTATACACTTTATACAAGAATCTGAAAGCACAGAACTATGATGTGCCTGATGATTACAATAAGTTTGAGAGTGCTCTGACAAGAGACGGAAAAGGTGGTGCGGATAACAGACATGCTATCTACGAGAACTTGAAGGCTCAGAACTTTGATGTTCCATCAACTTATGAGCGTTTTTACTCTGCACTCTTTGAACCACGTAGTAAGACTTCATCTAGAGCGAAGGGCGGTAGTGTTCCTATGAGTGCTGCTGACCGTGCTCGTTTCTCTGCTGGGGCAGCAGCTATCTCGGCTAGTGCTCAGCAGACAATGAACAATGCTGGCAGATACAACAGACTGAAACAACGCAAGCAGAAACAGCAGAAGGATTTCGGTCGTGTGAACTTGGGTACACATCAGACTCCTTATGGTGGTGATGCAAACAATGTTGTGAAGGATGATTTTGCTTACAATCCTGAGACTGGCAAGACTGGCGCATACGTTACATCGGACAATGAGAATGTTTATTCTCTTCCTGAAGCTGAGCAGAAACAAGCTATTCTTGACCAGCAAAACAATGCATATCAGGAAGCGGTAGATACTGGTGAGATACCATCTGCCTTTGATGTTCGTGACAAGAAAGGTAACTATGACTTGCAGGAGAACATCGGCAAGAATGGAACCTACCTTACTGAGGAAGGTGCTCAAAAGCAGTTTGACAAGAAATTGGCTGATGCCTATGCCCGAAAGAAGGAGATTGAAGCTCTTATCGCTGAGGATAATCGCCAACACGGAAATCCTTTGCTCTCTTATGGTGCTAGTATCGGTGCAAGTAACGGAAGAACTGCTGAGCAGAGTGACTATAGAAATAAGTTGGCAACCTCTCTTTCTCTGGTTACTGAGCAGATTGGAGCGCTTGAAGCGGTGAAACAATATCCTACAAGTAGCTGGGGTGAGGATGCCTTGAAGGCTCTTGACAATACTGCATTTACTGCAAAAACATGGGATTTCGGTCTGACTGACTTCGCTATCATGGGGCAGATGGAACGTATCAAGACAAAGATGGATAACAATATTCCTCTCTCTGGTTCTGATAAGATGCTCCTGAAGAGTAAACTTGGTGCGGATGCTGCTACGGCTCTCGAAGATGAGAAGATGGGTAACGTCTATCGTTGGACGAAAATTGCAGGGCAGAGTCTCCCATTTATGGCTGACTTCTTCCTGACTGGCGGTTATGGTGGTATTACCAAGGGCATCAGTCGTGGAGCCTTGAAATTTGCTGCTAAACGTGGCATGGGCAAGGTGAGTGCTGCCATCTTGAAGAATACTGGTATCGTGGCTGGCGATGTTATCGGCTCGTATGCAATGGCTGGAACTGAGCAAGCGTTGAAGACTGGTGCTGACATCATGCAGCGACATCTTGGTAATCTGTATCAGGATGAGAAGGGTGATTATAAGTTTGGTACTTTCGATGAGAATGGAAATCTTCTGCATGAGGGTGGTGAGTCTATTGGTACTGCTCTCTATAAGGGTATGACCTCTGCTATGGTAGAGAACTATACAGAAAAACTTTTCGGTCACAACTATGGTATCAAGAAGGGTGCTGTCAACTTCATGGAGAAACATGGTATGAATGCTTCTGCTGAGTTCTTCAAGAATATCGGCAAGAGCGGATGGTATACCAATTCCAAGAAGTGGATGGAGAAGTTCGGTATCAATGGTTTCGCTGAGGAAGTGATGGAGGAGGAAATTGGTATTCCTCTTCATGCCCTGCTGGATGGTGAAGGTAAGGTGAGTGACCTCCTTGATGCTAGACAACAACTCGACATCATCGGTGGTATGGCTATCTCTGTCGGTTCTATGTATGCGATGGGTGCTGGCTCCCGACCAGTAAAAGGTATCTACAATCGTGCTCTGTATTACCGATTCCGCAACAAGGTGAACGTGGCTGATATTGATGCACAGAACCTTATGGGCGATAACTGGGCAGACATCAAGGATAAGATTGACAATGCAACCAACGAGCAGATGGGTGGTGTGCTGGCTGAAATTCTCAGACAGAGAGATACCATGACCAAGGAGCAGATTAATGCTGCTGTAAATTATGGTATCAACTTGATGAAGATGCGTGGCTACAATATTGCCAAGACTGCTGAAATGAATGCCAAGGAGATTACCAATGAGCCTACAACACCTGAGGAACAGCATCAGGCAGATATTGACAATGCTTATTCTGAGGGGCATGATGCTGATGATGCAGACAAGCATGATATTCAGATTCAGCAGGAAGACCAGATGAAGACTCTTGCAGCAGCATTGGGTATCTCTGAACAGCAGCTATCTGCCATGAGTGACGAGGAACTGGAATCCCTGACTGGGCAGGATGATAAACTTGACCAAGCTATCTATGACTACCAGTTGTCTTCTGCCCGATACCAAGGTGTGGTTGATGATGCACAAGACAAGGTTGACCTTGCTGCTCATCAGGCAGAGCAGAGAGTGGATATGTACACAGACCAGAGTCGTGGCTCTGTCCGTAACGCTACTATCAAAGCATCAGGCGGCTTGGAAGACTATGGTGTGTACATTATTAGTGGTAACGTTGCTACTCATGATGATGGCTCCATTGATGTAAGCAATAGCGATGATATGATTCTCTATTATGACCCGACAACGAATAGTGTAGAACATGCTGATGCGTTGATGTTCGCTGAACTGGGTGAAGAACTACCTGCTGATGATGTGAAGGCTCAGGCGGTAGCTGATGCAAAAGAGAATGCTATCAAGGAAGTGGCTGGTATCATTGATGGAACCGTTGAAGTTGGTTCTCAGTTCAATGTGACTGATACTGATGGTACCGAACATACCTATGAGGTGTTGGCTGACTATGGTGATGGTACTGCTGCTATCTCTATAGATGGTAACGTGGTGGAGAATCCTTATTCGCTTGCAGACTTGCAGCAGATGAAAGACTTGGAAGACCAGAAAAGACTGGAAGCTGCCAAGGCTGAGCGTGAGCAGATGGAGAATGAACGTGCTGAGCAGCAGACTCAGGAGACAGAAGAGACTCAACCTTCATTTGATTTCAATCAGATTCTCAATGATAATGGAAATGTGGTGCTCGTTGATGTGCTCGACAAGGATGGTAATACCAAATATCCTGACTCTAAGTTATTCCTCATCCGTGATGCTGGTGCCAAGGCTAAGGTGGTTGAGTTGAAGAATGATGGTACTATTGTTCCTCATGCTGTGAACAAAGAAGATGTGGCTACAATCTCTTCTATGTCGCTCGATGAATATAAACAAGCTATGCCTGAATCCTCAATGATAGAGGATAATAGTGGAGAGAATAGAGGTGAGATAGAGGTGGAAACTCCGACAATAGAGGGCGAGACTGCTGCTCCTGCTGAGGAGACTGCTGCTCCTGAATCTGCTGAGACTCCTGCAACAGAACAGACTCCTGCTGCTCCTGCCATTACCCTTGAAGATGGAACCATCGTGCCTATGCTGGAGGATGGCAATCCTGACTTCTCGAAGCTGACAGCCGCACAGACTGCTGAGTTGTATGATACTCAGTTCGGTGAGGATGCAGATAGTATCGTATCTGGATATGTGTCTGATGCAAAGAAGGCACTCGACAAGGCTAGCAACATGACCGTGAAGGGCAAGACTTTCGTGGAGCAGAAGGCGGCTAAGGATGCCAAGGAGAAGGCTATTGCTGATGCTCAGGCGGCTTATGACTCTGCTATCGCTATCCGTGATGCTTATAATGAGCGACAACTTGCCAAGGTGGAAGATACTGCTGAGGGTAGAAAGGAACTCATTGAGAAGGCAAGAAGAAAGTTCGCTCGCTTGAAGAGTGCTGTTAAGGATGATGCTGAGGCTGTATCACAACTCTACCGAGAAACTATCGGTTCTCTCCTTCATCGTCTGTATGATAGTACTGGTATTGACGTGACTGATACAACTCCGCTTACTGCAGAGGAGTATGTGGCTAGCAACCTCGGTGCTCATTCTCTCAACTATGAGGGAACAGAGACAAGCAAGGGTGTTAAGCAGGAGACTGGATTGAGCAGAGAAGACTTTGCCAAGACTCAGTTGCTCGCTGCTGATGGCAAGGGAACTACTATTGATGCGCTCGTTCATAGCTTGTGGGAGAATCGTCCATCAAATCTTGAATCACTCGACACTCAGGATATTCGTAACGCACTTATTGGTGTACTCAATAGCGGTTTCAAGGCATCGGAAGCAAGGAATTTTGTTGAAAATATTCGCATTGCTCAGGCAGAGAATATACTTGAAGAGCAGAAACGTGCTCAGGAGAATGCAGCCTATGCTGAGCAGCACAAGGCTGAGCCAGAGGCCGAGTTGAAGGCGAAGTCGGATGAAAAGGCTGAGTTGAAGGCGAAGTCAGAGGCGAAATTGGATAATGAATCGGATAATAAATCTAATGATTTGTCTAATGAATCGGATAATGAGAAGATAAATGACAATATAAATGATAATATAAATGTTCCTGAGGATGCTACTGATGAGAATCCTTTAGGCGCACAGCGTGATGAATCAGACCTTCCTTTCTCTGCTAAGGAGAATGGCAAGCAACAGACAACTGCCGAGCGTGCTGCTGACGTAGAGAAGAATAAGGTGGATGATATTAAGGTCGTTGACAATATCGTTGGCGAGAAGACTCGCAAGGCTTTCGAGAGACTGGCTAAGATGATGGGTGCTAATATTCAATGGCAGTACTCAGACAAGTTGGGCAACGGCTGGATTCAGGAAACTACGGATGCCGATGGCAACGTGCATCGTACTATCTTCATCACTCTTGACTCTTCTATCACGGAAGGTGCTCAGTTTATTTTCGGTCACGAAATGACCCACCAAATCAAGAACCTGAACCCTGCTGCATACAATGAGTTGACCCAGCTTGTGCTTGATACCTATGGCTCTGATGCCTTCGATAAGGCGGTGGATGAGACAATGAAGAGATATTCTGATGCTGGATTCTCTGGACGTGCTAGAGATTACTATGCTGAGGAGGTTGTTGCTGATGCTGTAGGTGAAATGATTCGTGACCTCAACTTGGCTCACACTCTTGCTATGAAGATGTCTCATCCTCTGCTCGCTGCTATCCATGAGATATTGCAGAAGATTAAGTTGGCATTCTTTGGTACTGAGTATAGCGATGTGACCAAGAATATCATCCGCTCCATCGAACAAGCCTACGTGAAGACTGCCAATGGTCAGGTGACAAACTCTGAGACTGGCGAAGATGTTTCATTCTCTCTACGTCAAAAGCCTGAACCTAAGAAGAAGGGTATCGGCTACAAGGTATTTGTGCTAAAGGATGGCAAACTCTATCCACCAATGGTAGCGAACCCTGATGGTGCTGCTACCCCAGTGGGTGTATGGCTCGATGCTGATGCTGCTCCTATTGCAGGAGAAAGCAAGACTGGCAGACCTCAGGTTAAGCAGGGCGGAAAGGGAACACAAGGCGGTAGCGGTAAGCTAGCCTATAGACCAGGCTGGCATCTTGGTGTATTGCCTTACGCTATCCAGTTCAACCGCAAGGATGCTGAGGGAAACAAGACTCTCTTCCCTAAGAATTTCGTTTTCGCTGAGGTGGAGTATGCTGCTGATGTTGATTATCAGGAGGAAGCTCGCCAAGAGGGTATCAATCCATCGGGCAAGTATCAGCATTCATTGGCTGGCTTGAAACATCTGCCTACTGATGGCTATTATATGTATCGTACCAACCCGAACCCTGAGACTGACCCTTGGGTGATTACTGGTGCGATGAAGGTGAACCGTATCTTGACCAGAGCAGAGCAAGCGGAACTTGTGAAGAATGCTGGTCGTGAACCTCAGCAGATTCAGGAGGGCGATATTGTTACTGATGATGTTGTGAACAGCATCAATCAGGAGATAGCTGATGCTCCTAAGTTCTCGCTGAAGGTGTATCATGGTAGCGGTGCTGACTTCACAGAGTTTGACTTCGACCACATGGGCGAGGGTGCAGGCTCACAAGCATTCGGTTGGGGTGGCTATGTTACTTCATCGGAAGAGATAGGAAAAAGCTATGTAGAGTTGACGCGTAAAAAGCCTACTTACGTCTATAATGGTAAGGAAATGTCTGAGGATGATTTGCGCTCTGTTTTGTTGGATAAGGTAGGTATAGACAACGCTAGTATTCTTGATGATTTCTTGTATAATCTTGAAAAATATGGTGTATCAGAAGCTAAAAGCATATTGCGAAAAGGTGATTACGCTTATTTTAAAGACCTTCTTAAAGGTACTTATGGTAGTATAAGGAGTGGTTATCAGAACAAAGTAGATGCAGCAGAACTCATACTTGCTCCTAGAAATATCCGTGTTAAAAAGTATAAGGGAAATCTCTATGAGGTGGATATACCTGATGATAATGGAAACAACTATCTGGATTGGGATGCTCCTATAACTGACGAACTGATAGATAAGGTAGCTAAAGCACTACCTTCTTTGCGTAGCTACGATATTAAGGACTTGAAGAAGGATAGAACCTTTGATAACTTCTATAAGACTATCTCAATGAGAAGTGTTAAGGATGATGCAGCCTTCAATGATGATAAGGCAGCAAGCAAACTTCTCGCTTCTCTTGGCTATACTGGTATCAAGTATAAGGCTGGTCGTAACTTTGGTGGTGCTGAGGAAGGCGATACCAACTATGTTATCTTCAAGCCTGAGGATATGAAAATCACAGAGCACACCAAGTTCTCGTTGAAGACTTATCACGGAACAGGAGCGAACTTTGACCGCTTTGATACTTCACATGCCTATGAAGGTGCAGGCTCAGAAACTTTCGGTCATGGTATTTACGTGACTAAATCGGCTAAAATCGGTGCATCCTATGCTCTGAAAGCTAAGGTAAAGAAGATAAAGACTCCAAAGGCTTTCAAGGCTATCAAGAATGGTGATAATTGGTTCGGTAGATTCATTGATAATGCTGTGAGAAGTTCTTTCGCTAAGTCAAAGAAGGAAACTTTTAACAGAATGGATGAACTTATCAAGGAGGATGAGAATATTGTCAATGACGAGACTAAGCCAGAGTGGAAAAAAAATGCAGCACAGAAGGAGTTGGCTGATTTCGATAAGTTGAAGTCTTTGTTTGAGGGCTTGACAGAGGAAGATATTCCTTCTTTGAAACGTGCCAAGGCTAACAGATACGAGGTAGAGATACCTGATGATACTGGCAACAATTACCTTGATTGGAACAAACCAATGAATAAGGAGCAAAAGAAGATTGTTCGTGAAGGTTTGGAGAAACTAGGTGTTGATGTTGATAGGTTGGTACGCAATGGTTACTCACTTGACAAAAACTTTGGCGATGTTTACAATGGTCTGTTGTATTATGCGTTGAATGGAACAAAGTTTGAGGAACGTGACAGTTTTGTGGCATCTAGCAACTTCCTATCTTCACTCGGCTTTACAGGTATCAAGTATTATGCTGGTACGATATGGGGTGGAGCGAAAAAAGGTGACTTGAACTATGTGATATTTAATGAGGATGATGCAAAGATAGTTGGTAACACTAAGTTTTCGTTGAAGAAGGTAAACGATGCTTTCAATCAGAGATTAGATGAGTTAGTGAAGAATCCTAACCAAAAGGATAAGATTCTTCACTTGGGTCGCTCTAGTTCCTTCTTGAAGGCTGGTGGAATTACTGATGCGGAAATAGAACTGGACTTTGATAAGTTTATTCGTAAGTCTGGTGATAAGTACAAAAACAATCATCCTTTTGCTGCTAGCGACTTGATAAACTTGCCAATGGCTTTGGCTGAACCGATTGCTGTATTTAATAGTACTACTGCTAATGACCATGTTGTGCTAACCGAGTTACAGAAAGATGGAAAGAACTTCATCGTGGCAGTAAGAGCGGTTGAACAGCATAGAAAAGGTGGTGTTGTACTAGAAGTAAACAAAATAACATCTTTATATCCAAAGGAAGAAAGAGGTATTGTTTATTGGATAAACAACGGAAGAATCAGTAACGTTGACAAAGAAAAAGCCCTTCACTTTATCGAGGCCCTCCAGCCCCATGCTGGAACCACAATAACAGATGAAGAGCTTAAATCTGCTGCAAATATAATCAATTCTTTTGAAACTACCAAGGGAAATGGCGAAAAAGTTGATGTTGAGGCTCCAAAAACTTTCGATGAGTTCCTGAATCATCCTTCTTTGAAGTTCTCAATCAAGAATGGGCAGCAGAGAAAAGCGGCTGAGGATGCTTATGAATATGCTTTCAAACTCCGTCCTAACAAGTCTTCTCAGTATGCTCTAGTGGATATGAGCAATCCTTCAAACTCTCCTCAGTATTACGAGAAGAAAGTGTTGGCTGATAGATGGAGACGATTCTATAATAAGGCAGTCCATAACGAGTTGGATGATGTGTATAAGGATGCTTGGGGTAACTACAAACTCTTTGACCTTGACCGACCTTTTGCTGACCAAGTGAATGAGGTGAAGGGTGATGTTCCTAGCGAGTTCAATGCTCCTGATGTGGTGGCAAACAAAAATGCCGACAACGAAAGCGGTGCAGAGTATCATGAATACAAGCAAGACGAACCATCGTCTATTACTTATAAGGATAGATATAAGGCTTTCAAGCAACGTGAGGCTAACAGAGAGAAGACTGCCGGATTGAGAAAGGAACGGAAGGAAGTAGAGGATGTCTACAAATCAAAGAGCGAAGAGCGTGTTGAATACAACAAGCAACTGATGAAGGAGTATATGGACGAGCATGGTTTGTCTTCTGAAAACGATATTCCTTATGATGTTTGGGATAATTTGAGAAGTAAATCTTTCGAGAAGTATCAGGATGAGTTGGATAGTCTGTTTAATAAGTATAAAGACTTAGATAAACAGATTAAGGCAGTAGCGGAACCTCGTTTCTCTTTGAAGGATGAGAAGATTAAGAGTGTTGCAGAAAAATTTGGGGTAAATGAGGATGATGTTGCTATGTATGCGAATGCTGTAGAGAAAGGTTCTACTGCTGAGGCAGCACGTGCCAGAGCAAACATCAAACGATATTTGTTGCAGGCAAATGAAGACAAGATTTCCTCATTTAAGGAACTTATGAAGTACACCGTGCCAGTAAATGAATCCTTGAAAGAGAACTTTGGTGACCTTGATGCAATGATTGAGGAACGAAGAAAGCAGGTGGAAGCTGAGCGCAATGCTATGGAAGCTGCAAGAAAAAGAGCGCAGGAAGAGGAAGAGAAGAGACAGAAACATCTGGATGAACTCTCTCTGATTCCAACTGATGAACTTGATAAGCGTTATATGGATGCCATTGCTAATAATGATGAATCAACGGCAAGGGAAATGCTTGATGAATCAGCTAGACGCAAGGGTTATGGTGACGTTGATAGCGATTACCAAGGTCAGGGAGCGTGGGCTGCTCCATCAAATCCTCAATATGAGTCAGATGAGGCAAGAAGAGCCGACATAGAAAACTCTCCTGATGTAAACTTGGAAGATATTGCATTAGGCTATAGTTTGCAGCCTGATGATTATTTCGACAATCCAAGAGCGTATATGAACAATACTGCTTATGGATTGGAGTCTGCTCATGTTATAAAGAATGCACTTGATGCCATTAAGAATGGCGAGAAAGATGTTAAGGTTAAGGTTTATCGTGCCGTTCCTACTTCTGTAAAGGAAGGAAAGTTGCGTAATGGTGACTGGGTTACTCCTTCAAAGAAGTATGCTGAAATGCACGGTGACAATAGGTTGGAAGGAAAATATCGTATCATTGAAGACGAGGTTCCTGCAAATCAATTATGGTGGGATGGCAATGATGCTAATGAGTTCGGCTTTGATGATGGCAAGGAATACCGATATAAGAATGCCAAGAATAATCGTAAGTTGAATGACCTCATAACTTATGATAATAAAGGCAACGTGATACCTCCTTCCAAGCGTTTCAATTCTCGCAAGAATGACATCCGTTTCTCTCTCGCTGGTGAGCGTGGTGCGGCTGATATGGCTGAGGACTTGAAGAGTCTGAACACTCCTGATGAGGTGGATGATGCTATCAAGACTGCTATTGAGGATATGCCGAGCGGCTGGAAGATGGCTAACAAGAAGATGATTCATATTGCTCAGGCTCTGGGCGAGAACCGCAAGGCAGAGATTGCTGGCGAGGAACCTAAGTTCTCCCTGAAGGATGGCACTCTCATTAAGGCTGGAACCTACTTTAGCGGTGGCGGTCTTGTTGAGGAAGGCTTGAAGGGTATCATTGACCCAGTGGTGGCAGTGGAGTATGACGAGAAGATAAGCGGTGTTTATCGCAACAACTTCGGACAGCACATCGTTACTGCTGATGTTCGTGATGTTGACCCAAGAGAGTTGGTGAAGCAGATAGATGGCGAGGTGGAGTACTTCCATGCCAGCCCAGTCTGCAAGAACTACTCTCAGGCAAAGAGTAACCATGCTGAGGTGGAACTTGACAAGGAGACTGCTGCTAGCACTGCCGAGTTCATCAATGCTATCAAGCCAAAGGTGGTGACCATTGAGAACGTGAAGGGATATAAGGATTCCGAAGCGATGAAGACTATCACCGATGCTCTGGATGCCAACGGCTATACTTGGGATGCAGATGTGTATAATGCTGCTGACTATGGCGGCTACACAAACCGAGAGAGATTGATTGTCCGTGCGGTTCGTGATGGTAAACTTCCTGCCAAGCCTGAGAAGATGGCACGCAAGAGCGGATGGTATGAAGCTGTGGCTGATATTATCCCGACCCTGACCGAGAAGAAGAATGGTGTGGCTCCTTGGATGGATATTCGCTTGAAGGCTGATGGCATTGACTGGCGAAACATTGACAAGCCATTGTATGTGATGGGTAGTGCCTATGCTGATGGAAAGGTTCCTCATGCCTTTGCTGATGAACTCCTGCCAACACTCCGAACCAAGAGTGGTGATGTGATTGTGATGCCTGATGGTAAGGTATATCGTGCCTTGGGTAGAGTGCTCGCAAGAGTATCAGGAGTGAGCGATGATTACAAGATGCCATTCTCTGAGAACCTGAGCCATACAATCATCGGTAATGGTATTCCTACCCAGTTGACCGAGCATGTTATTGCTCCTCTTTTGCAGAACACCTTGCGCCCAACTACTCCTGATGATGGTAATACCCGATTCTCTTTGCGCTATGACCAGTTTGAACACGACCTGAACCAGTGGAAGAAGGATAATAATCTGCCTAAGGATGCCCAGCGACCAACCATCCCACAACGAAACGCTGGTGAGAGTGCCGTTGACTTTCTGAGGAGAGTAGACGAGTACCGAAAGCAGATGGCTCTGTGGAAGACTGCTCCAACCTACGAACAGCATCTTCTGAGTGATGATACTGCCCTTGGAGAGTTCAACCGAGAGTTGCAGCGTGGTTCTGTGCTCAAACGTATCGCCTTCCAAGATAGTATGCTGGCTATCCGTAAGGCTCAGGAAGCTATCATGAAGGAAGTGGGTGTTGACCGTCTGAATATGGCTGAGGATGCCTATACTGCCGAGAACAGAAGTCATGGCAAGGGAAAGAACGAGTTTGAGGAGTACAACAATGAGTTCTTGCAGCCGCTCAGAAAGGCTTATCATCAGATGAAGAAGATACTGGGTGATAGCTATGATAATGTCCGTATCTACATGATGGCTAAGCATGGCTTGGAGCGTGATGCTCAGATGGCTTTCAAGAAGTCACTGGAAGCTGACTATGAGGACGTGGCTCAGAGAAGTGCGGCATATAGGGCTTACAAGGGTGATATGAACCGTATTACCAATGATAGCGATTTGGAGTTTGGTAGAGTAGATTTCAGTACTTGGAGACAGAGAGATAACGCTCTCAGAACGAAATACTCTCCTTCCTATATGGACTATCGCTACGACAAGAATGGTATTGCCTACGATTACTCAGGTTTGTCTGCTCTCTTTGACGGCTCAGACTTTGAGGAAGATGCCTACAAACTGGTAAAGGATATTGAGGATAAGTATGTAGCCGAGACTCACAACCTCTGGGATGCAACGAATGCGGCTACCAAGAAGATTCTCCGTGATGGCTATAAGGCTGGCATGATGAGCAAAGATACTTATCAGTATGTGCGTGATATGTATAGCCATTATATTCCTCTCCGTGGCTGGGATGGCACTACTGCCGACCAAGTATGGGACTATGTTGGTGGTGGCAAGGGTGCGTTCAATCAGACCTTGAAGACGGCACACGGACGAACCTCTATCGCTGATGACCCTATCGCCTACATCGAGAATATGGCAGAGAGTGGAATCCTGCTGAACAACAAGAACTGGGTGAAGCAACACCTGATGCTCTTGGCTCAGAATCATCCAACTTCCCTGCTGACCCTGAGCAAGGCTTGGTATGTGAAGAGTACGGATGCCAACGGCAACGAAGAGTGGATTCCTGCTACACCTCAGATTACTTCTCAGATGGATAGCAATCAGGTGAAGGCTGCCATTGATGCTTTCGAGAAGAAGATGGAGCAGATGGCTCAGGCTGGTGATGCTACTCAGAAGAGAGACGGATTGAACATAGCCTATCCTCAGACTCACAGCGAGGAGAGAGAACATGAGGTGCGAGTGATGAAGGATGGCGAGGAATATGTTATCTACGTGAATGGTGACCCTCAGTTGGCTCAGGCGATGAACAATACTAGAGCACACCGAGTAAGAGAGATTCAGAGCGGAAAACTTGATAGGGCTGCTGCTTGGTTGGGCAGAAAGATGGCTGCTGCCTATACCAGTCTTTCACCTCTCTTCATCCCTTCCAACTACTTCCGAGACCTGACCATGACGCTGGCATCTACCGCTATTCGTGAGGATGGCAGATACAACTATCTGCTCAGAAAGAATCTTGCTACCTCTTGGAATCTCGGATTCATGCTGAGAGATTTTCAGAACGGAAAGTTGAGAGATAAGGTAAACAACGGAAACGCTACACCAAAGGAACAGATGTTCTATGACTTCATGATGAATGGTGGTGAAACTGGCTTTGTATCTTCACTTGATGTGGAAGACTTGAAGAAGAAATTCAAGAACGACTTGAAGGATTTGGATAGATGGAAGGCGAACCCAGTAAAGGTAGGGCACACCATCATGGATGGCATTGAGTTCCTGAACAGAGCAATCGAGGATAGTAACCGATTTGCGGTTTACATGACCTCTATTCAGTATGGACGTTCCATTGATGAGGCTGTGAATGATGCCAAGGACGTGACCCTGAACTTCAACCGCAAGGGTACTGGCGAATATGGCTGGCAGATGATTAGAAATCTCTATCTCTTCATCAACCCAGCAGTACAGAGTTTGCAGACCTTGGGTGCGCTTGCCAAGCATCATCCTTTCAAGTTCACGGCTGTTACTGCATCGTGGTTGGCGAGTGGTGTACTCGTACCTATTGTTAATGTCGCTCTAATGCAGTTGGGTGCTGCCTTTTTGGGTGGCGATGGTGATGATGATAAGGATTGGTACAAAGATATATCTAAGAAGTACTGGCAGTTCTCCAAGTGGGATAGACGAAACAACTTTATTATGTGGGTTCCTACTACCCATGAGTTCGTGAAGATTCCTCTTGCTCAGGAGTTCCGTGCTTTCTACGGTTTGGGTGATATGATTGCATCCAAGATGATGGGTGGAGAATTGGCTGAGGAGAGTTGGGAAGACTATGGTTGGGATTTGGTTGGTCAGGTTGTTGATATGCTTCCGCTTGACCCTACTGGCTATGATGGCAATATTGCTGTCAGTCTGATGCCGAATGCTATTCGCCCAGTCTTTGAGTTGGCTTTCAATGTAGACTTTACTGGCAAGCCATTATTCAAGGACACAGAGTACAACAAGTATGACCCTAACTTTACCAAGGCATACGTGGGCACTCCTGATTGGTTGGTTCGTGCATCAAGGATGGTTAACTCAATCGGAAACGACTATCCAGATGTGCAGCAGAACAGCATTGATGCTTTCGGTGACCCAAGATACAATCTGAATAATCCTGCCGTGGTTGACCATGTATTGTCTTCTTATCTCGGTGGTGCTTACACCATGGGCAGTCAGGTGCTCGGTTTGCTTACCAAGTCGCTCAATGACCCGAAGGAAATTAAGGTGGCTGATATTCCATTATTCAGTAAGTTCGTCAGCAATCCTGATGATAGACCGGTTACTAAGAAACAAGGTGATGAGTTCTGGAATATGAAGGAGAACCACGACCGTGCAGCCAATACCCTGAGCAAGTTGAAGAAACAAGCTAAGGTGGATGGCGATTACTCAATGCTGGAGCGGTTCTACGGCTCAGAGGAGTATAAGAAGTACAAGCAGGATGATGTGAAGGTGAAGAAGTATGAGGAAGACAAGAAGAAGGAACGTGCTGAGGATAGTGGGGAGGAGTATAGACCTCACAAGTTGAATGCCGAGGATATATACAAGGCTCATGCTACTCCGAAGGATGATTTCGAGGACTTGAAGCTGAAACAACTCTACACCAAACTGAACGGATTCAAGACTTCATACGACCTCTTGGTTGATACGGCTCCTAGTCAGAGCGATGGCTACTACAACAACAACAAGGCTGCCATTGATGCCATTGACGAGATTTCCCTTGACAAGCAGGAGATTTCCGAGTTGAAGAAAGGTTTCTTGGATGATGGCAAGGATGCCTACAACGCTGAGGACATGAAGCAGATTCGTGACCTGAGAAAGAAGATTCTTTCCGTGCTGGAGAAGGCTAACAAGGTAGTTGTGGCTAACCAGAAGGCAAAGGCTAAGAAGTAATACATATATGACTATCCCCTGAAAGTGCTATGCTTTCGGGGGATAATTGCTTTCAATCTGAAACTTTTTACCCCTTTTTCTTGTGTGAATCTATCAATCTGTAAGTATTTATAAAGTTTAACTTTTAAAGTTGTGTATAAATGTAGCTATTTCCTAATTTATTATTATATTTGCCACCTCTAAGATTTTTTATTAAATAAGTAAAAGAACCTCAATCATATAAACTTTTAGAAAACAATGGCTTATGAGAAAAGAAGAAGACGAAGACCAACGGGTCAGGAATTTGTTTAGAGAGATAACTAAGTTACTCCCTGAACGCAGCAAGATTAAGACGGACTTGCTTTATTTCAAGTATGCGCCTATATTGGTCATGCTTTTCAGATGGTATAGTGTATCTCAGTTCTACGACAGCAAGATGGAGATAACGCTGTGGTATGAAGAGAACGAGGAACCTATCTGGTTCTTCTACTTCATCACTTACATTCTTTACCCGATTTCTCTTTGGAAAGGTCAGGTACTGCACAGATTGTGCGTGGAGTGGAGAATACCGCTCTTATATGCAGCAGGAGTCAACGTAATACACATCATGTTCGGCTCTATCGTTATCACAAATCAGATGTATTATTGTGATATGTTCCTGATTACAATCATTTTAATTTTATATGCTTATGTCGCAATTAGTAAATTACAGCATCATCGAAGCTGGACTTCGTGCTCTCGCAGATAAGGCACATGAATCAGCAGTTGCCCAAGCAGAGGGCAAGCCTATCCCTTGCGGTCTGTCTGAAGGAGATATGGAACTTGTGGCACTTCTTACTGCCATGATGAATGATACACAAGCCAACAAGGGATGGTGCGCTCACGAAATGGGCAAGTCTATCTCATCCTTTGAAAAGTATGTTCACGATGGCAAGATACCCGAAGGAATCCACGACCAGTTCGGGCATGAAAAGAAGTGGAATAAGTCGCTCATCCGATACTTTGCTAACAAGAAGGCTTTCTTCCGCAAGCTATCACGAAAGTATGGCATAAACCTCTAGCAACAGCAACACCTTATTATATATAGGAGAGACCCAATCGCCCCTCCTGTATATTTACGACCTTTTCCGTAACCATAAATCTTTGCTAATCACACACTTATATAATCTTTTGTGAGTTTATCTATCTCTATCCATATTATTCGTAACTTTGTGCTCGTAACGTTACGTAGTATTAATCAATTAATGTTTAACAAAAGATTCAGGATAATATGGAAAGTAAAACGTATGTATTCGGAAACGAAGGCTCAACATCTAATAATGGGATGCTCGGTCTTCTTGCACCTCTGCTCCAGAAGCAGGGTGTTGACCCTAATGTCCTCCTTGCCATGAAGGGAAACAATGGTTTCGGTGGCGAAGGTGGATGGTTCATGTGGGTAATCTTCCTTTTCTTCCTCATGGGCTGGGGAGGTAACGGCTGGGGAGGTTTCGGCAATAATGGTCGTGGTGGTCTCGCCAACGAGATTAACAATGACTATGGTCGTGGTCTCCTGATGGATGCCATCGGTGGCAACCGCAATGCACTCAGCAATTTGGCTACCCAGTTGAACTGCACCGAAGGTCAGATTCAGAGTGCCATCTCTGCCTTGACCTCTCAGGTTCAGAGTGTAGGTAATCAGGTGGGTATGAGCGGTATGCAGACTATCAATGCCTTGCAGCAGGGTAATATGCAGATTGCTCAGCAGATTGCCAACTGCTGCTGCCAGACCAACAACAACATCACTACTCAGGGTTATGAGAATAAGTTGGCTATCTGTCAGCAGACTCATTCCATCAACGACAATGCCAATGCAAACGCCTTAATGTTGCGTGACACCAACCAGTCTAACCATCTTGCCTTGATGGGTAAACTCGACCAGATGCAGACTCAGGCAATGCAGGACAAACTTGATGCACTTCGTGAGAAGAATAGTGCTCTTGTAGCACAGATTTCAAACGAGCATCAGACTCAGGCTTTGCAGGCATACCAAGCACAGATTATCACTCCAGTGAATGCTGCCCTTGCAGCCTTGCAAGCAGAGGTAGCTGGCATCAAGTGCAAGTTGCCTAATACCGTATCTGTACCATATCCTCAGTTGAAGACTTACAATCCAGAGGTGTTCCAAGCAGCTGCTATGGGAGCATACGCTGGTGATGTAGCAGCAGCCAACGCAGCATCAACCGTAGGTTGTGGTTGTTAAAGGAAAGGAGGTAACTATGTTCCCTTTAAACTATCCTTTCAGCCCATTATTCCCAATGGTCAGGAGACGGAATCCTATCAAGAGAGTTGATATTGGCGGTATCTATGAATTGAAGACCAATGCACTTCAAGTAACCAACGAGAGTGTAGACTTCGGTATCAATCCTAGCTGCTACAAGGCTTTACCTTGTGAGAGTATCGTACTGCTAAAGATTCATCAGGGAGTGCCAACTGCTGGCGAAGACCTTCCAGTCAAGATTGTAGTGCCACACAATGGTGCAACAACCATCAGCACTACTAGCGGAACTACAAGTGGAACAACAACGGCTGGCACAACTAAGTCTTCCGTGGTAGACCATACTGGTTCTGCTGTAACTGGAGCTGGTCTTTCAAGCACTACGGAAGCTCTAGCTTATATCAACAAGAAGAGCGGAACAATCCGACTGCTTGGGTTTCAGCAACCAACTGGTGGCTAACAGAGTATTAACAATGGGGCAGATAGCAATGTCTGCCCCTATAAAAGAGAAAGAAAATGTTTCAAGGTTTAAGACAAAATTCCCTTTTTTACATATTAGACAAGGGAGGAGAAAAGCCGACTCTCAGAATCGGTCAGGTTATATCGGTAAGTGACCCTCAGCAGAAGTTCCCGACAACTTACATCCCGAATCAAGTGCCGAACTTCGACACAACGGTTGATGTAAAGGTGAAGGTTGGAGAACAGCAACTCAACTTCGAGAAACTGCCATCCACGGCTCAGATAGCCAACTCAGGAACTAATGGTGTAGTTGTCAGCGATAGCCGTGATGCCATGTGCGCAGAGGTTGATTCCATGCTCAGGCAAGCCAAGGGTATCTTGGAGAGTGTTGACTACAATAAGGCAGTAGTGGAATCATGTGATGAAATAATAGCCAAACTCAATCCTCAGATTGCCAAGGATAAGCAGCAAGAGCAGGACATCAGTAACCTGAAATCTGACATGAACGGAGTGAAGGGTACGCTATCCGAAATCAAATCTCTTCTGTCTGATGCCTTGAAGCTCAGTAAGAACTAATAAAGGTAAGAAGATTATGGTAATGATTGAGATTACAGAGGATAAGTTCGATGATTTGTATGACAACATCGAGTCTATGCTTGGTTTTGGCAGCAAGGCTATGTCTTGTCTGAAAAAGATGAAGCAGGAGCGTATGGGTGAGCGTATGCCTGATTATCGTGACGATTGGAGAAGAGAACGTGAGGAACGTGAAGAGCGTGAGAACAGACGTAGATTCAACAACGTGAACGATGATTGGAACTACCCGAACCGCTATGGTGAAAGAGGTGGTGGCGGCTACAATGGTGGCGGTCGCTAGTGTTTAACTTGGGAGTTTTGGTAGAGACATTTATGTCGTGACCAGACTCCCTTTAATATTCAGTAATATGGGAAAATGCAGAATGCCATTGGATATGTATGACCTCAAACCTGAGGGAATGGTTTCTTATCTCAGATACAATGGCTATCATTTCAGCAAGAAGATGTGCGAGTGGGCGGTGAGCCTGATGTATAAGTATGACCCTTCCTCCAAGCGTGATGTAAGTGTCTCGTTTTGGGATAAGGAGAAGGTGGATGCCCTTCTGCTTGGTCAGGGAGTAGAGGTAAAGAATAAGATAGGCTACGACCATGTATATGTGGCGAATATGGCGAGGGCAGACTTCTACAAGTCTTCCATCAAGGATGAGGAGCAGCTAGCCCAGTTTATCAAGGATATGGTGGATGATGCCGACCAGAAGGATGGTTTCATCTTTAACAGATTTTATGCCGACTGCTGCCACAATGGTGTGCCTATTCCTTGGGAAGATGTATTATGATAAGAAGAGTAATAGAACTTCCGAAGTACGATTGGAGCATAGTATGTTTCATAGGTTATCAGCTACCTGATGCCGATGAGATATGCCATGCTCTTTCGGATATTGGCTGCAATGGAAATCCGTTATCGGAAGCCTACGAGCATTTGACTAAGCAGAGTGCAGACAGAGGTCTTACTTATTCCAACCTTTCCGAAAGAAGGAGTGTGCTTGCCATTGGAAAATGTGAATCTGATGGCAGCATCATCAATACAATAGGTCATGAGCTTCTTCATGTGGTAGCGCATATCTGTGAGCAGGATGGGATAGATATGATGGGCGAGGAGCCATGCTATATGATGGGTAGTTTGTGTGAGAAGTTCTTCAAGGTGTATGATTAATGTTGTTGTTTCTACTTTCAGCATAAGAAAAGGGTGAATCTTTTGACTCACCCTTCTTCTTGTATGCTCGGCATGAGCTTATTCTAATGGGTGCAAGTCCCTAACAAGCCCTAATAGCGGGATTGTATAGCCAATAGCAAGGGTGTCCACTGCGAGGTGGAATCTGAAAGAAGCTGGCGGCAAACATCTGACCTAACGTAGAGAAACTTCATATAAGGCATTTAACCATGGATGAGATTGCCACACAAATCAAAGTCCTATAGCTATTCGGAATGGTTGGTGTAAATGAAGTGGGTATAAGATGGAAAGAATAAGCCCTTATCCGAGGAGGTCTCACGGACGCATGGGTGAAGATGAATAATTCGATGTACAATGACGGAGTAAAGCTTGACGTGAGAAGTCAGCAGAGGTCATAGTACCCAAGGCACGTGTGCTTATAGGGAAGGACTGAATCGTGCAGTGCAATAGTAAATGAATGTTACCTTGTGAGACACCTCATCAGATGTCCGAAAGGAACTCTCTATCCAAGACGATAGGACGGAATCCGACAATAGGATAGAAGTGATGCTACTCATATGGATAGCTGAAAACAACTTGCCACACATCGCAAGATGAGAAAGCACGAAACCGCCGTATGCGGAACCGCACGTACGGTGGTGTGGGAGGTCGGTAAATGTGAAAATAGGAGGCAAATGCCTTTTATGATTAGCATTTACCTCCTACCCGATTATCTATATGGTTTACTCCCAATACTTTTTAGCTATCTTCTTTCTTTATCAAACAGAAAGCTATTTTTGTATATAAGTTACGCCACTAGAGGTAAACGTAGCTTCGACATATTGGCTTAATAAAGCAGCATTATTATAAGTTAAATTTTCACCTTTAATAGTCAAAGTTCCAGAAGTGCGACCAGCATCATGCATACTCTGGCATAAACTCTCAACATTTCCATAACATAATCTACCTAAGTCCATATTTCCCAGATTAATACAATTTGCAAAATTAGCAATATCACCTTGCAATTCTGAGCCAGATGCAATAATACCACTTAACCCGCTGCTACCTGTAAATAAAGATGTTGAAAGCGTTGAGTTGTCACAAGAATTAATATTTACAGAATTTACGTTTTTGAAGTCTAACTTTTTAAAGTCACCTATAACTTTAATGGCATTGCAGAATAAATATACAATATTAGAATACTGAAAGTCTTCAATATCAATAGTCTTGTTATATATCTTGCCCCACCCAGAACTGAGTCCAAGAACAGTTAGACCATACTTGTTTCCTACAAAAATCTCATAGTTCCCATTACTTACATAAATTGGAGTTTGGTCATTTTTTTTGATAACTATTTCTTTTCCAAGATTCTGTTCCAAAGCCGAATCAGTGAAGTACCCATCCCCAACAATGTGAAGTTTTGTATCTTCATCGAAAGCAAAATACATTTTTTGTGTGTTAGATGTTGGAGTATTCAATCTAGAAATACCTATTCTAAACTCTCCTATTTTTAGAAGGTTTCCATCTACACTACCTTTAAGTTTTGTTACTAAACATTTTCCCATAATTATAATTATTTTAAATTAAACGTATTTACCCTATAAGGAGTCTGTGTTCCACTATAGAACTCTAATAGTTTCTTAGCATTCTTATATGTGTTACCAACATGTTCTGTTACTTCTGTTGTGTAGTCATAAAGACCAGCCATAGGCTTTCTTGCATAATCAACAAACAGAACTCCTTCATTAAACATAATTGCAGAACTCATAATATCAGAATAATACCCTTCGATATAATAGCATTTATACTCTACGATTTTTTTATTTGCAAAATCTATTGCCATTTGAACAATTCTTGAATTCACATTCTTAGCTGTACCATTCTCTCCATTTCTTGGGTTTATACTCCATTTTGTGTTATTGTCGAATAAAGTGTAGACAGGATAAGAAATACCATTGATTTCTTTATTACCCCATCTCTTGACATCATGACAGAGAAACCACTGGCATTCATCAGGAGTCTTTATTCTGCTTTCTATATCATAGTTCTTAGCAGAATGCAAACCTCCTACTTGATATAATATATTACCAAAAGTTACTGCACCATCATTAGATACCTTTCTCTCAAGAATATAAAATGACATGTTGTGACGAGCATTCAATATAATCTTAGTTTGGTCATCACCGTCAAATCGCATGGTATTTAAGTGGGTTCCTTGCTCAAAACTGAACATATATATATCGTCAGTTATGATTTTATCATTCAACAATCGTGAAGCAATGACTTTCCCATTCTTGTATTCATAGATACATGGCAATAACAAGGTAACTGTTTTTCCATCCTTTTCACATTCAACATGAGTATTTTTAAAGACAATATAATGAAAATCATCTATATATATAAAGTCATGCTGGTCTATGTCTTGTATAAGACAATCTATCAGTTTCCAATCATCATCATATACATATAAACCTCGCTTGTTACCCACTGAAATTAAGACTACATATCTACCTTCGTTTGCAGAATTATAGTGATGCTCTATGTTTGAGTTCATTGCTAAAGGAGAAAAATCCTTGTAACTAGTAAGTCCAGTTCCTTTAAAAACTGTTGCATAAGACCCTATAGCACAAACAAATCTGTCAAATGGAATAGATTCACTATCACTTAAATTGTTTATCAAAGAGTATGTAAGATTTGAAGGTATGTCACCTGCAAATACAATATCTTTATCTACAGGCTTCGCATACAATTCTCCATTATTGTTAACTGCAATTTCGTACATGCTACCATTTGGGGAAGAGATAAACTTTGTTTCCTTTGTAAAATTAGCAGCACTAAGTTTCATGTTAGGAATCCGTAATTTGCCATCTTGGTCACTTTTTTTGACAGCATATTTTCCTTTCATAATAGCAAGTTCTGTATCCGTAGACATACAAACACATCTCACATAATAAGCCCAATCCCATCCATTTGGAATTTGAAATGTATTTCCAGGCAATGAACCATCTGCTTGGTAAAGTCTTTGTGCATTATTATCATTTTTATCAGAAACCACAATAATTGCCGTAGCTATACCTGTTCGAGTAAAATAATCGCCAGCGGAGCATCTTATAGGATTACAGAACACTCCACCAATAGATTCATTTGGAGAAATGAAAGTCTGCTTCCCGTCTGCTGTTGTGTATCTTTTTGTATACCCAGTATAAAGATTTTCCTTCCCGAAGTCTTCTACGCCGTTGATGTTTGATAACTGGATTTTTTCTATGGATTCATTTATCACATTTTCCATAGAACTACCTGATATTTTCAAAGATTGTACATCTATGCATTTTTCATATCTAGTTCCATTAGATTTGCGATACCCTAGTACCTTACCTTCTGCATCAATAGTCATCTCTATTCTATCTTCAGGGTCTTCAATATGTTCAAATTCTGTAGGGATAGTCTCAGATTTTACCTTATAGAGATAATGGCTACCATCAGAAGCAATATATCCAATCACCTTACCTTTATCATCTGTCTCAACAGAAAGATATTCATCATTGACTATTGTAGAAAGATGGGCTGTACGCTCTTTGATGTCTGATATATCAATAATAGTATCTGAAATAAAAGTACTAATATCAATACCACCAACAACCATGTGACCATCATCAGCACGGAAACCACCTAGTACCTTGCCTTCTGCATCAATGATTGTATAGAGCCATTCCTCGTTAGTTACAACAGAGTACATTTCATGGTTAGGAAAATACGGCTCTCCATCATACTTGATTCCTGCAAGGATTCTGTTTTCTGCATCTACTACTGCAATGATATACTCATCATTAGAGATATAGAAGAAGCTGTCCGCTATATCAAGGTTTATCAATCCCTTACCATCTTCCTTTGGCTGGAAGGTTTTGAGAGCTTCTTTAATAGCCTTAATATCATCAAGCCACTGAGCCTTTGCAGCCCAACATGTACCATCTTGCTGAATACCAAGTAAAGGATGGTTTGCTGCATCAAGAATAACCCAAAGGAACTCCTCGCTCTGAGATATGTGGTACATATCATTCTGAGGAAAATATGGGTTTCCTGAGTCTCTGTAGATACCAAAGAGAAGTCTACCCTCAGAATCTATTACTGCATGGATGAACTCCTCGTTCTGAATGTAGTGAAATGGAGTTTCTACTACTATTCCTTCCTCATCCTTGATAGCTGTCTTGTCAACAACCTCATCTACTGCACTCTGTATGTTAATTGCGGAAAGTTTTGACTTCTCATTATCGTAAGTAACAGCAGTAGCCTGACTTGCACCACCAGTAGCAGCAATATCCTTGATGGTTTCTTCCATCTGAGTACTGCGAGTCTGCAATAATGAAATGTCTTCATCGTTGGCGGTGATTTGCTGTTGCTTATCATCTAGCTGTCTCTGATGGTCTTTCAGCGTATCATCTACGTTCTGAATGGTTTCTACCAAATTCTCAGGAAGACCAGTAGCTGCATTAATAGTCTGACGAAGCTCTGGGTCTAACTTCTCTACACCGATGGTGTTGTCTTTCAACTTGTCTTTGGTGATGGAGTTCTCTGCTAACTTCTCATTGGTGATACTTCCATCCTCCAGTTTCTCGTTGCTGACAGAACCATCTTGGAGATTGGTGTTGCCAACAGAATCAGCAGCCATCTTTTCGTTGGTGATAGCACCATCCTTGATTTGCTGGGTTGTTAACTCATCGGTGACATTGACCTTCTTGTCGAGCGATTCCTTTACGGATTCTCCCGATTCTTCGTCTTTGACGAACTTTGAATATGTCAGAGTCTGGTCTTTGCGCCCACTTACAAGGATGCTGTTGTATTTTTTCTTTTCTGCCATATTATTCTTTTAATTTAATTTGATATTCGTTATCGTCACCAGCTACAAGTTCGTCTGACCAATAGTAGTAAAGGTCACCTAGCTTTGTGGTGTTCATGGATGCCTCGAAGCCGCATTGGTTGAAGATGAGCGGCTGGCGGCTTGCAAACCAGATGTATGGTTTCTCTTCCGTGGTTGTGATGGTGAGAGTCTGACCGACAAGAGTGCCTTCCATAAGTGTAAGGTCTTCCATGTTCAATTCGCTCATATTCTTGGCTGATGATGCGCCATAATAGCTTGCCTTGACGGTTCCACTTGCTGTGATGGTAACATAGCCTGATACGGCTGGGATGAAGACCTTGTGGGTGTTGCTGTTGTAATATTCAGCAGTAACGTCCTTTCCATCCATGATAACCTTTACCTGACCGATGCTGAAACCTTCTATAGGCATGAACTGAGCTTCCAGTTTCTTTCCATTGCTGATAGTTCCGTTAATTACGAAGTTCTCCTGATTCTCCACCATTTGGGTTTCCCCATTGATGGTGTAGCTGAACTTAGCGTTATCAACGATGAAAGATACAGGGCAAGTAGACTGATTCTCGGTCACGATATAGTAGCGAAGGTTGAATAAGCCAGTATGTTCTCCTTCCGTGATGCCGATAGGAACATTACTCATAGAGTTGTGTTCTACGATTCTCAGAAGGTTGCGCTCGATGCTGACCATTTCGCTGCCATCATACTTCCATGATACCCTGACGTTGTAGTTTCCGTAATCAAGGGTAGAAGGAATGTCGCAAATCAGTACGTTGCCTTGGATTCCTGCTACTTGTACTGGAACAGAAATTGTATTGCAGAAACAGCCCGACAACTCAACTCTGATGTCGGTAGCAAGATTCATATCGAAGTCAACGAGTCGCTGGAACTCTTTCGATACGTCCATCTTCCGCACCAAGATGTGGAGTTTGAAACTATTTCCTTGTACTATTTTATAAATCATATTTGATACACATTATTAATAATAGGCAAAGATAGGCAGAATTTTCTCCACCTATCTTTTATCCGTTTATTTAGGGCAGAAAAATTTTAGATTAAGCCCTTCCATCTGAGAAATTTGCGCTTGCGGCTGCGCTTTCCCTTCTCACTCTTGCAGTTGGTATGGTAGACACAATCCTTGAAGAGGTCTCTGACCTTTATGTCGTTGTCTACCAGTTTGGTTTTCTTGAATGCCTCGAAGAGTGAGCGGTTCATAATCATGAGGTTGCCCTTCTGCGTAGGAAGGACGTAGAAGATTTCACCATGGTTCTTCTTGGATGCGTAGTCTGCCTTAGCCGTAGCTTGGCGGTACATGATTTCGCACTTGATGCGCTTGAAAATCTTTGTTACTTTCATAATCGTAATTATTATTGTTTGAAACTATATGATGGTTGCTGCCGAAACAGAAACCTTTCTTCTCATTACTCTTGCCTGAATGGAAATCATCTTAGGCATTTCCATTTCATTGAAACAGATGTGGAGTCCGATGGCTCTAGTCATGAGCAAATCATCGTGCTTTCCGTCTGCTGCCTCGTATACGGTTCCGTTCTTCTCGTATGTGAGATATTCATCTAAGCATCTATCGTCTCGCTCTACATAGAGTTGTTCACGGATAACCTGAACCAATACTGAGATAACCATCGGCTTGGTTGCCACGTTGGTATGGAATCCGTACTTCACTGGAACCTTATTCTTGATGTCTGATTCACTCTGCTTGCGTGCATAGAGGTTGTCGTATACGTCCTTGATTTGATTCAGGATGAACTCAGACTGGTCACCACCTTCCAAGATGTGCTCTTTGTCTTTCGTTTCCAAGGTGTTGGATTCAATCACCAACAGAGCATCGTTGTAGTATTTGGCTATCTGAGCCGCCTTCCATGCCAGCAAGTCCATATCAATATGCCCATACCATTGGGCTACCACATACGGCTTGCCACCTTCCATCATCCAATAGCGGTCGAAGACACATATAACAGACCAGTCGGCATTCTTGCTACGTCCACCAATATCCACTACGACCAGATAGCGGTTTATCACCTTGCAATCATCAAAGGTCTCAGGCTTGCTCCATATCCACAACTGCCCCTGCTTGTCTTCACAGAACCGTACATTCTGCATACATTTCTTGCCCTTGTAGCCATCACCATAAACATCACCGATGAACTTAGGTGCTCGGCATCCCTTGCGGAGCTTGTCAACCTTGTCTTCTGCAAAGACCTTGGCTCCTGAGTGCTTGAATGCCTCAATATCATCGGTAGGGTAGCCAGCAGCCATATCGGCATGGTCGGTGAACTTTTTGCGCTCGGCAATATACCAGTTGATGGCTTCGAGTGGAGCACCCAGTGTCCATAACTTCCAAAGATAGGTACATGGCTCCTCTCGGTCGGACATCGTGTTGGTATTGTTGCGGTTCTCGTATAGCCATTTGGCAAACTCTACCTTCTGTTTCTTGCTTTCAAATTCAAGATGATACATATCGTATATCTCGTACCAAGGAACAAAGAACGGCTCAAACTGAGATTCTCCCTTGACTGCTGCAAGCCACTCCTTGTGGAAGAAGTTGCCAGTACCATTGGCGGTGGATTCATAGGCAATCATCGTGTATGGTCGATACAAGATACCATTGGTAGCATTCTGTACTACCTCCTCAGGAGATTTTCCATCCGTCTTTTTCCACAAACCCACCTCGGAAAGGTGAACCAAGTTGTAGTCTTCACCATTGGCAGATAGTGGTCGTTCCATGGAACCCACCTTAATCTTGCAGAATCGCTGAGGAACTTTCTTTACGTTTCCTGATGTTCCCACACCAACAAACTTCGGTTCATTCTCAGAGAATGCTTCTCCCATTTCGTAGAGGAACTTGGTAGGGAAGTTTTTCAGAGCTTCCTCGAACATTCCTCGGATGGTCTCTGCCGTGTCCTTCACCTGAGCCACGATGAGCGAGTTGAGACCCTTCTGCCACATGAGTTGCAGCCAGAGGAAGTACATCTGGATAACCGTAGAACCTCCCCATTGTCGGGCTTTCAGCAGAATGAGACGGATAGGGCGATTCTTCTTTCTTCGCTCCTCCAGCCACCTGAGCAGTCTGCGCTGCGGTCTTCTGAGCACAAAACGGAAGGGGAGACCTCCACCTTTCGGCTTGATATAGATGAATGTGGCGAAGAAGAAGAAAGGGTCGTGTTTCATTCTGATGCGAGTAAACTGCTCCACCAGTTGCTCCGTTTCTTCCTCTAGGTTGTATGGTTCGTCTATATCCTTGTGCAGTTCCTCGATTACCGCCTTGCAGCTACCAAACTCGATGAGCATCTTGACGAGCGGAATCTTCTTCATCGAAACTGGAAGCTGCTGTCTCTGAATCGGGAAATCAGGAAGGAAGAGCAGGAAACGCTTATCTCCACAACCTTCACCCTTGATAGGATTGAATGGCGTGTTGATTTCCTTGATTCGTTTCTCGTTCTCCTTCAGGATGCCCAGTACGTGTTTGTCTACAGCATCAGTCAGTTTGGCGGTTACTTGTCTTGGCATAGCGGTGCATTTAAATAACCCCACAACAGACCAAGTACATAGCAATAGATGTGGACTCCAACTGCCATGCAAGGGAAGAAGATTCCAACACAGATATATAGGAGAATGGTGAGATTGTATCTTACTTTATTCTCCACGTAAGGGGCGATAAAGCCCATGTAAGCATAGATAAAGCCGCTGAGACCGATGATTGGTAGGGATGAGGTGAAGGGATAGCTGATGGCTATAAGATAGAATGCCATCAAGTGACCGATGCCACAAGGGATGGCTCGGTAGCATTGATGGAAAACATAAAGGTTGATGGCAGCATGAAAGATGTTCTGATGAAAGAAAGGGTAGCTTAGTCGGTTCTGAATAGAACAATCGTCAAAGAGACCCATGCCATCATATCCAAGAAAAGTGATACACATTATTATAATGTACCCAGCATAAAGCGCAATCTTCTCTTTCGTATCTCGTAGCATCTTTGCTTCTCCTCCTTTCTCACCCTGCTAAGAATTACGTGTATGCTTTGAGGAGTCAAATAGAAACTGGGTGCTTTTTCAGCACATACACGTTTGATAATATCCATATTACTGAGATATGGCTCATTATTCTTATGAATCTGGAATCGTCTGAAAATCTCCTGATACATTTCCTTTCGGGTAGGTATCATATTATCAAGAGGTTTTCCTTTCAGTAAGTCTAATATGACTATATAAGCACGGTCTTCTGAAACCCAAAATCTTCTGCTCGGAGATTGGGCTAGCTTTTCCTCAATCTCTGAGAGTCTGATATTGTCTCTTACATTAATAATTTCTTTGTAAGCCCTCAATAAATCAGCATCACGTTCCTCTATAAAATAGCATCGTGAATCCTTATATTTCATATCTGACCCTGCAAATATACAAAAAAGTATTGAATTAGTCGCATCCGATTAGACTAAATTAACGGATAAAAGATGAAAATCGGAAAAAAGCATTAATTTTGGGCATTGATTTATAAATATACACATATATATATGGACGATAATACAAATATTGAGCAGAATGCTGGTGCTGCAAAACAGCAAGATACCAAGACCAAGAGAGACTTGGCTTTGGAGCGTTTGAAGACCCGCCACCCTAATACGGAGTATGCGGATGATGAAGCTATGTATGGAGCCATCAACGATGATTATGATGCCGACCAGAAGGCTTTGCAGGGTTACAAGGACAACGAGAAGGCGATGGGCGATTGGCTGGGTAGCGACCCTGAGGCGGCTACCTTCCTTCAAGCGATGAAGGCTGGCAAGAGTCCTTACGCTGAGTTGATTCGTACCCATGGTGAGGATGCCATTGATTACTATTCAGACCCTGACAATGCGGACGAAATTGCATCGGCTCAGTCGGAGTTCTTGCAGAATGCTGCCAACGGCAAGAAGTTGCAGGAGGAGTATGACAAGAATATGCCTTCCAGCTATGAGGTATTCGACAAGTTGGAAGAGAAGTATGGCGAGGAAGCTGTGAATGATGCAATTGACCAGTGCTTTCTGACCATGCGCAATGTGGTGACTGGCAAGTTTACAGAGGAAATGATTACTGCTTTCATCAAGGCTAAGAACCATGATACTGATGTGGCTGATGCTGCCCATGAAGGTGAGGTTCGTGGCAAGAACAGCAAGCACGTCAAGAACCTTGAACTGAGAAAGAAGGGTGATGGTACTGCCGACCTTGATTCTGCCAATGCGGAGACCAAGCCTACGGATAATCAGCCTGACCTTGGTGCTGTTGGTAGAATATCACGTAGGGGTAATATCTGGCAGCGTGGCAACGAGAAGAGAACACACATTCGATAATGAGAAAAGGTAAAAAGATAATATATAATGTTTAATTAATTTAGGATAACAATGAAGAAAAGTACATTTAATCGGCTGCTTTCCGTCTTCCTGATGGTTATGGCAGTTATTTTTGGAGTGAATGGTCAGGTTATCATGGCTGAGGCGGCTCTGCCTGATGGCGGTACTACCGAGAGTGGTCATGCTGCGGAAGCTGGTGGTGCTACTGCTGCCAATGATGCTGGCAATGGTGGTGCGGCTCGTCAGGATGATGGTATCGCTACTGAGGGAAAAGGTCGTGAGCACTTTAACGAGAATGGTACGGAGTTCTATGAGAACGACATCAACGACAAGATTACCAAGATTCGTCCAATGGCTACTCCAGTTGACCAGATTTCACGCTATGCGACAACCAAGCCTGCTAGTTCGTTTGTAGTTGAGTATTGGAGTATCGGTACACGTCCTATCAAGACAACCGTCAAGGAGGATACCACGAAGAGTACTGGTACATCTATGGTATTGAAGGTAGAAGACCCTGAAATGTTTACTTTGGATGATACCATCCGAGTGGTGGGTGTGAAGGCTATTACCAACTATAAGGGTGTTGCCTATTCAACAATTACAGATGCTCCTACTCCTGATTTGGAACTTTGCGTTTGCGGTAAAGATACAGAGGGTTATCCTATTGTGTATGCTGTAAATGGTGAGTTGGTCAGCAAGCAGGCTATCGGCATTCCTGTTTTGAAGAAGGGTCAGGTACTTATCCGTATGGCTAAGAGTTGCGGTGAGTTGGATGTACAGACAGGTCGTTTCAACAACCTTCCTGATTCTGAGATTCAGTACTGCCAGAACTTCATGATTCAGGTAGAGGAGAGTACCTTTAATAAGATTGCAGCTAAGCGAGTAGACTGGGATTTCTCTGACATCGAGGAGGATAGTATCTATGATATGCGTCTTGCGATGGAAGGTACTTATCTCTTCGGTGATATGGCTTGTATCAAGCATACTACCAAGAACAACTCTGCCCAGTGGTTTACCAAGGGTATTTGGTGGATGGCTGGTAAGGATATTGAGGTAGGTCATGTTGCTACTGCTGACGATATTAAGAAGGGCTACGGCAAGAATGAACGAGTGATTACTGATTTGGAGTTGGTTGACATTTCAAAAGACTTGTTTGTTGGTACTGGTATCGGCAACAAGCGCAAGGTGATTATCGCTGGTTCAGATTTCGTGAGCGCATTCAGTAAGATTGATTCTGACAAGTTCCGCTTGAAGGACACCGTTGAGGTTTGGGACTTGAAGTTCAAGAGTTGGGAGACCGATTTCGGTGAGGTGTTGATGATTCACTCTGAGTTGTTTGACATCTTCGGTATGAGCGACTGCGGCTTTGCTCTTGACCCTGAGTTCTTGGTTAAGCGAGTTCACTTGTCTTGGACTCGAAACGTGCTCGACTTGAAGAAGGCTGGCATCCGTAACACCGATGCAGTAGTTATTCAGGAGGTAGCTTGTCTGTACTTGAAGTACCCTAAGGCACACGCTCGTATGCGCCTTGCTGCGGTTCCTGCAACAGATATCCTTTCTGATACAGAGGAAACCAAGGCTGCTGCCTAAAAGCAAGTAGAATTGCAATTTATTCATCAAATAGTGAGGGGTGTGGGCACTAGCCCCATCCCTTTTTTAGTAACACTTATATAAATAAGGTATAATCATGTTTAAGAAATATCAAGCTGGTTCGGATTTAGCATTCAGCGTTATGGTAGGTAACGAGCGAATGCGTATTGTTTTTGAGGGTAAGACCATGGGAAGTAGTGTCTATATGACAAGAGACCCGAAGGTACAGAAGGCTATCGAGTCTCATTATTGGTTCAACGACAAGTTCTTCTTGGTGGAGAGTATTGACGAGAAGAAGGAAGCTGCGGAAGCCAAGAAGAAGGCTGCTGCTAAGGCAAAGAAGAAAGTGGCTGACGAGAAGAAGACCCACGTAGTGACAGACGTTGAGGATGCCAAGGACTATCTGGCTGAGACCTATGGTGTGAGCCGTTCCAAGATGAAGACCAAGGAAGACATCTTGGCGATTGCTAAAGAAAATGGTGTTGAACTAGAAGGTTTAGAGTAATGGTAGAATATGCTGTATCTGATTTAGTGAAAGAGGTGAAGGTGCTCTTGGATAGAAACCAAGAGTCTGCTGGTTTGCTGGCTCCTAGCGATTCTGATACACTCTCGCAAGCAGAACTTATTGAGAGTAAAATCGTAGATGCAGCAAGAATCATTCTTTCGGATGCTCCTGAGGTGGAAGGTACTTCGTGTAAGAATGCTGTAACGTGGACGGATAGCAACGGCTATTACGTGGGTAAGATGGTCTTGCCTACCGATATGCTGAGAATACTTTCTGTGAAGGCAGAAGGCTGGAACCGTCCTGCTGAAATCATTTCAGAGAGTGATGATGCCTACAAGTATCAGAACTGCAAATATGGAGTTAGGGGAAATCCTGAGCGACCGATTGCGGCTATCGTGCATACGGCTAACGGCAAGAGTATCGAACTATATACTAGTAAAAAGCAGGATGCTACATTGGCATTCATCTACGTTCAGGTTCCATCTATCACTACCGAACAGAAAATCAGTCTGCCTTCCGTCCTGAAAGATTCCATCTTATACATGGCTGGCTATCTCACTTGTATCAGCCTTGGCGATACCGATACTGCAAGCGGATTCCTTGGAGTGGCTAGAAAGTTGGCACATATTGTTGAACCTACAACATCATAAATTATGGCAAAGAAGAAAGAAGAAACCAAACTGCTATCGTTGAGTAGGGTACTTGACAAGGAAGAACTGGATAGCGTGAAGGCATCCAAGAACCGATTTGACAAGCCATACGAGCGTGCCTTCTCAATCTTGCTGGAGGCTCAACGATACTATAACAATATGGATAACTTCCGAAAGCGAAGATTGCGTAACAAGCGATACTGCTATGGAGACCAATGGGGCGATACCATTGAGTTCAAAAACAAGTGTGGCTTTAAAAAGCGTATCAAGGAGGAAGACTATATCCGTGAGCAGGGTAGCGAACCATTGAAGAACAACCTTATCCGTAGGTTGGTGAAGAATGTGCTGGGTGTATATCGCTCCCAGAGCAAGGAACCTACCTGCAATGCCAGAGATAAGGATGAGAAACGATATGGTGAGACCATGAGCGTGGTGCTGCAATGTAACCGACAACTGAACCGAGAGACGGAACTGGATGCCCGAACCATGGAAGAGTTCCTGATAAGCGGTGCTGCTATCTATAAGAAAAAGTATGGATGGCGAAGAGGCAGGTTGGATTGCTGGACTGACTACGTGAATCCGAACAATTTCTTCATAGACAACAATATGAGGGATTTCCGTGGTTGGGACGTGAGTTGTTTGGGTGAGGTTCATGACATTACCATCGGCAACGTACTGAGAGAGTTTGCCAAGTCTCCTGCTGAAGCTCGGAAGTTGAAGGAGATATACCGGTTAGCGGCTAACCGAGATTTCGTGATTGCAGACTGCACTCAGCGATTCGGTGAGTTCGACCCTAAGACTATCGACTTTATGAATCCTGCCAACCCTTCGCTCTGCCGAGTGATTGAGGTTTGGCGCAAGGAGAGTAAGCCAAGGTACCGATGCCACGACTACAACAATGGCGATGATTTCAAGATTGATATTGAGGATAAGGCTGATATTGTAGATGCAGAGAACAGAGACAGAATCAGGCGAGGTATGGCTGCTGGCATGCTGGAAGAGGATATTCCTTTGATTGATGCCGAGTGGTTTATGGATGATTACTGGCATTTCTACTATCTTTCTCCTTTCGGTGATATTCTGAGAGAAGGTGAGACCCCTTATGCTCATGGTGAGCATCCATACTGCTTTAAGTTCTATCCGTTTATTGATGGCGAGATTCACAGCTTCGTGGAAGATGTGATTGACCAGCAGAGATACGTGAACCGACTTATCACGATGTATGACTTCATCATGCGTGCGAGTGCCAAGGGTGTGCTGCTCTGTCCTGAGGATTGTCTTCCTGATGATATGAGTTGGGATGATTTCTGCGATGAGTGGAGTAGATTCAATGGTGTGGTGAGATACAAGCCAAACAAGAGCGGTCAGGTCCCTCAGCAAGTAGCGAACAACTCTACGAATATCGGCATCGGTGACTTGCTCAGCTATCAGTTGAAGTTCTTTGAGGATATATCGGGAGTGAACGGAGCCTTGCAAGGTAAACCAGGAGTATCAGGTACGAGCGGTTCGCTCTATGCGCAGCAGACACAGAATGCTACCATGTCGCTGCTTGATATATTGGAGACATTCAGCCAGTTCATCATTGATGGTGCTTACAAGACCGTGAAGAATATGCAGCAGTACTACGATGTGGCTCGCAACTTCAATATCGTTGGTAGGGCAGGACAGATTGTACACTACGACCCTAAGAAGATACGAGACGTTGAGTTTGACATCAACATCACGGAAAGTACGGCTACTCCTGTATACAGACAGATGGCGAATGAGTTCCTTATGACCTTGTGGCAGAATCAGGCTATCACGCTGGAGCAGTTGCTGCAAGTAGGAGATTTCCCATTTGGAGAGGAGTTGCTACAATCGGTTGCATCCAACCAGCAAGCCATTCAGAATGGTGAGACTCCACAAGGATTCTCTCCTCAGCTTCAAGCCCAAGTTGCTCAGGCATCACAGAGCAATCCGAAGGCTCAGGCGATGTTGCAGCAGATGATGAGCGGTCAGGGGGTGAGTCCTGACGGACAGAACCCGCCGCTTGCTGCTTAGTTTATAGTTTATAATTTATAGTTTATAGTTATGATAGCAGACAAACCAAGTGACAAGAAATGGTATGGCAATGGGAAACCTGATACCAGCCAAGGTAGCAATGCTAACAAGGGTATTGCTACGGAGACCCAAGGTAGGGAAGACAAGCCCGAACTTTACGAAAATGACGTTATCGGAAAGGTGGCGAAACGAAAGAAAAACGACATCTGGACGAGGGGTGGAGAGAAGAGAACCAGATTTAAGGACGAATAAAGAAAGGAGGTGTTTTTATCGTAACTGTATTTGTCTGATATTCAGATAACTACAGAAATATCTACGAGTTTATGGTGCTGCGTTTAAGATATTCGTATCTTTGCAACATCATAAACTTTTAATTTGTATAGGTATGAATTTCGTAGATTTCGTAGAAAAGTATCAGCAGGAAATGGCTCCTGAACAGATGTTGGCTATAGCTAAGGCAGTCGGCAAGTATCTCTCATGCAAGTTGAGCGATGTGGAGGAGCATCATCTTTGTGCGATGGTGTATGGTGTGTTGAGCGAAGAGCATTTTGACAAACACTTTGCCGATGATGCTATCAGCAAGATGTGGTATGAGGATGCTGACGGAACCAAGCATACGGCTCCTTTCTTCTCGGATGATGAGATAAAGGATGCCTTCGAGAAACATAAGGATGATATTTCTGACTATACCATCCATGACTTGGCGGTAACTATGAACCTGATGAGAAGTGACCATCATGTGATGCTGGAGCGATATAGCAAAGATGCTGATGAGTTGAAGGAAATGGTGGTTTTGATGGCTATCGAGTATCTGCAAGACCCTGACTGCTTGCATCCTACCAGCAAAATATGGCACACAATAAACGGATAAAGTAACTAATTGGGAATCATTTCTTATCTTTGCATATTATTAATAATATATAAATATAAGATATGACTCCAAATGTACGTGAAGGATTGCAATATGGTGCAGCTATAGGAATGCTAGTGAGTGGTGTTGTACTCACCTTCCTATCATTCTTTCTCAACAATTATGTGGTGTCTGATGGTGTGCTGTGGTATGTCAGTCAGACATTGGTTTACTCTGGAGCAATATTCGGGGTAAACGTTTATTTCAAGACAAAACTAGGCAACTTTGAGAGCAAGGTGAAGGATGAACTCGCAAGTATGCTGAAACAAGTGAAGGAGGGCAAGTAATATGAAGGTAACAAGAGAACAGATTTTGGCTATTATGCCGAATGCCAAGGATAAGGTGGATGCGTTTCTTCCTTATATCAATGGCTATGCTGAGGTGTTCCATATTGATACTCCTAAGCGAATGGCTCATTTCTTGGCTCAAATTGCACATGAAAGTGGTGAACTGAGATACACCAAGGAACTCGGCAACAAGGACTACTTCCATAGGTATGATGTGGGCAAGTTGAAGAATATGCTCGGCAACCTTAAAGATGGTGATGGCTACAAGTATCGGGGTAGGGGATTGATTCAGATTACTGGCAGAGCCAACTATCAGGCTTATCAGAACAGCAAGTATTGCACTGGTGACATCATGGAGAATCCTCAGTTGCTGGAGTTTCCGCTAGGAGCAACGAAGAGTGCTATGTGGTGGTGGTGGAAACATGACCTGAACAAACTGGCTGATAGTGATAGTTTCGTGGCTATTACCAAGACAATCAATGGTGGAACCAACGGCTTGAAATCAAGACGAAAGTTTCTTACAAGAGCAAAGAAGGTCTTTAATGTTTAGCCTATGAAAGTAAAATGGTACGATACTGATTTTTGGCAAGTAGCACTCTACGTGATTGGTATCTTGCTGGTGGCTTTTCTTCTGTCGGGATGCAAGACAAAATACGTCCCGATGGAAAAAGTTATATGTCGGTACGTAGTAAAACACGATACGCTGCATACTTCTGACAGCGTTTTTGTGCGTGATTCAATCTTCCTCAGACAGAAGGGAGATACTTGCTTTCTTGACCGATGGCATGAGAAGACCATCTATAAAAATGTGTATAAGGTGAATGTGGATTCCTTCCTGAAAAGAGATTCTATCCCAGTACCCTATCCAGTAGAGAAGGAGTTATCCAAGTGGGAGCAGTTTCAGTTGAAATACGCTATTTGGTCATTTGGAGCACTCTGCATGCTGTTAATCGTATTAGGTTATAAACTCTATAAAAAGATAAAGAATGGCAAATTTTACATTGACAATCACGAAAAGTGACATCTATGAGGAGGTGGCAAAGACTACTGCCTACATAGGAGGAAAGAACTTGGATAAAAACGGAAAAAGTCTGTATGACCAAGTGTTTGTGACGGAAGCTGATAGAGAAATGCTGGAAGGCTTTTGGGAAGATTCCATTGATGATATTTCCGTAGCATTGGAGAGTATTCTTGGATGGCAGAAGTGTGACTCAGGCAGTAACGAGGTCTTTGGTCTGAGAGTAAGCAGCCTTTTTAATGAGAGTTTATTTAAGACCTTAGAATCAACGGTTTATAGTTATGTAGTCAACAAAATAGTAGCAGAATGGTGCTCAGTAGTCTATAAGGATAAGGTAGAAGATTATCTCTCTAAGGCAAACGTTTTGCTGCTAAAGATTGACGCAATCATTTATACACGTAAAAGACCAACAAGATAGGAGGATAGGATATGAGGTATTGTAATAAAGGATATAAAGTGATGATAGAGTTGGAAAAGAATGAGTTGGTATATGACATCAAGAATACTGCTTTTTCTTTTGCTGACTCTTATTCCAAGCAGAAAGGTATAGATGCCAAACAATTAAAGAATGTGTTTGATGTATCAGAGGAAGGAAACAGAGATAAGTTAGCAAGGATTCTAGACTCAGCAGTAGAGGATTGCAGAGAAATGCTTTTCCGTTTCACCAAGGTGGAAATGCTCGGTGGCGGCTTTGATTCCAACGAGTGGGAAGAGTGTATAGGTTCGCCTACCAACGATGAGGATGCCTACTACTTGGTGATGAGGATGCCGCAAGGTTTTTCTAAGACAAGTGTACATACCATGACCGTCTACTTGCATGACTATATCGTGAACCAATGCCTTTATGAATGGTTAATGATTGTGTTTCCTGATGGTGCTGATAGATTCTGGGCACTCGCTGAGGATAAAAAACAGAAGATTAAGGATGCAAGCAACCGCTCGGCTGTTAGAGCAAGAATCGCTTTGCATCCATTTTAAATGATTAGTCGTTTAAGGCTAAGATAAAGCAAGGGAAGCTATCCATCACGGACTGCTTCCCTTTATTTTTTATATAGCAAAAAAATATTTATCTAAGTTTATGTTCCACTAGACGTGGACTCCTGCTTGGTAGTTACCGAACCAGTAACAGCAGCATTAATATTGATACTCTCAGGCAAGGTCTTGACATTTACGTCTGTAGCAGCCAGCTTCAATCCGTTCTTCTGCTGGTCGGCATACTGATTCTTATCCTGAGCGATAAAGTTGTTGATAGCTGTAGCTATGTTGTAGAGCAGTTTATCGGTGTCGCTGCTGAGAGAATCAGAATCAACTGATGCGTACTTGTTGTTCTCAACGGTTGCCGATGTTGTCTCCTTCTCACGATACAGAACAGCCTGATTGATGAACTCCTGAGCAAACAAGAATGACTTGCTTACAAGTTGCTTAATCTTTGTGTTGTCTATATTGAGCGGATTCTCATACTTCTGTAACATAGCCTGCAAGCAACTTGCGGCTACTTCTTCTCTAGGCTGTAGGGTAGCGATTGAGAAGATTTCCTCTTCTTTGCCGCTTTCCTCTGTTCCACCTGTCTCTGATGCGGTAGCTATTCCGTATTTAGGGAATGGGCGAGCATTTGATGTTCCATCAGATGAGGTTTCTCTGACGAGTTTAGTGCCAGTTGTTTTTGTGATGTTGGAGTCTACAATATAGGCAACACCTACTTTAGTTTTATTCAGATTATAGAGATTTCCGTCTGAGTCGAAATAGAACAACTGGTATAAGTTGTTGTTGAATATCACATATCCCATGTACATATTTGTACCTAAAGGATAAATGTTGATACATGTGGATAGAACTATCTTGTCATCTATTTTCGTTCCCAAGGATGCACCTTGCTCAACCTTGTATTTATCGAAGTCGGTTAATGTATATTCTGCCATAATTATCTGAGTTTATTTTGTAATCTTGTTTGGAATTCTGTAGATAGTGCGCTGATAGATTCTTTTGGGGCAATATTGCCCATAAGCGCAAGCCTGAAATATTTGTATGGCGAACCGATAAGGTTTCTGAGATACATATTTACAGAAGAACCAACGTAATACCAATTAGCTAAATCATTACTTCCAAACAGAACCGTTCCACACTTTCCTGCCTGAATGCTGCTGAAATATCCTCTTGTAATGCAATCGAACATGGTCTTATAGGCATCCTGACCAAGCGTTAAAGGACGGCTACATAGGAAGAATGGAACATTCTCTGTTGGCTCCTTCACATACACATCGAGTATGTTTCCTGCTTTGTCTGTAGCGTATGACTCTGGATATATGTTTACTCGCTTGTTGAAGACATTGTGCATGGTTCCCCACATCTTGCTTTTCAAAGAGTAAACGTAAGCATAAGTATAGTTTGGGTTGAACACTATGATACGGCTATCGTAATAGTCGTAAATCATATCAGCTTCTTCGAGATACTTACGGAAACGGACATACTTCACATCTGACTCAGGAATATTACCTAGTGCAAGGAGTTTATTCGGATAGGTCTTATCCTTTGTTGAATGTGAATAAATGGATAGAAAATCGAAAGGATAATCATCCAGTACATCGGTAAGACAAACAGACTCTCTTCCTTGCTGCATCATGATTCCTCGCTCTGTCGGGAACAGAACTGCATCATCAATCTGCAAAATGCCTTTAGGGTTGGAGCAAATTTCACGTAAAGCTGGTTGTCGTGACTGATATGTTCCTGTATCAGTCAACATGACTACCCATACACCTTCATCGGTGAATGCGTAGAGTGGAGCATCACCAAATTGACCTTCGCTGATTGGTCGGGTGTTGGCGGCTAGTGCGCTGATGATAGAAGAACCTACCTGAACAGAATTTGCTGCTGGGAATACCAAAGGATTCTCGGCTTCGCTAACCTTTATGACGTTTGGATGCTGTGTGATATATTTTTGGCTCACGACATTACTTAAAGCAGCATCGTATTCTTCCTTGGTTATCTCTGTGAAGTCACCTGTATCTATTGGTGTGTTGTCCCAATAATATGAAGATGAAATGACCGTTCCACCTTGATTTCCAAAACTACCACCTCCATTACTTCCTGCTCTCGTTGTTCCACCTGATGAATCCTTTTTAAGGAGTTTATGGCGGTATATTTGCATGAAAGCAGGAAGACCAGCATCATCGTGATAGAGGTACATGTAATCAGACAACTCAGCTTTTTCTTCTTCTGTAGGCGCATCAACTCTTCCTCCAAAACCTTGATTATCCAAAGAACCAGAAGATTGTCTATCAACTGCGATAGGAGTGGTACGATTCTTACTGATATTGATATAGTAAGACATACCGAATGTATCGGAAGGCTTTAAACTTACCCTCTTGGAATAATACTTGTCATACTTCGGTAAGTGAAAATAGATAGTCATTGCCGTAGCAAGCGTGTTGGGATATGCCAAGATAGGGCAGATAGGATATTGCAGTTTCCCCTTGTGGTATATATCTCGTTTGATGCTATTTTCGCTGATGCTTACCTTGAAGACTGCATCGCAAATATAATCGGTGGTAGCGGTGCTACTAGTTGCAACATCTACATACTCATTTAGGCATAGCTGTGCATTTGAAATTTTTCTCTTGGAGAAAATATCTGTATCGAAAGCATTATAGATGGTCTTCTTTACGTTTCCTATATGCAATCGGTTGTTGTATGTTATAGAGCACTTGCCTCCAAAAGTGTCTCGCTTGAAGTCTGCCAAAGAAATACTTTCTTCTGTCTGTAAAACTCGTTTGAGTTGTATATCTGTGCCTAGCTTTTCCTTGCTGATACTGGCACTTAGATAGAAGGATTTGTTTTCAAACGACTGATAAATATCTTCCTCTGACAAATATTGGAAGGCATCACAATTCACACCTGATGCCATTTTGTTATTCCAAAGAAAACAATTATTTCGTGAAATACCTCTAGTTCTTTTTTCTGTATCAATAAAAGATTCAGGCTGGGACAGATAAACATCTACACCAAGAATAAGGTCTTCCAAGCCTTCGGGTATATCCATGCTGACATTTATGGTGTGGGTGTGAAGACTTGTGCTTGTGCCTACAGATTTCTTTTCCTGATACCAGATAAACTTATTGAATGATGTTTCAGGCGCAAGGATGAATGGATTTGATATATTTATGTGTGAGGTTCCATCATATAACTTGATAGCCAATACTCCAAAAACTGTATATTTGAAGTACTCCTTGCCTTTTTCGTTTAGTCGTTTGTTGATAAGTGAATCAAATGCGTTGAATATGATAGATGCGCCTTTGAGAGAAGTATCTACGTTATTATTAAAGTGTCTGTTCGTCTCAAAAGCATTATCCCAATCATCGCCAAGGTTGATTGATACATCACATTTCTCAGACTTAACATTGGTGATTGTTGCACTATAGCTAAGTGAAGAAAGGTCGAAACTTGTGTAATTGCTACCTTTCCAATATGCGTACATTGTTTTCTCGTCACCTATGAAACATAAGATATTGCCAACTGCTGTGACGGCATTGACGTGGAATCCGTTGAGGTTGATGGTGTTCTTGGTTCCGTCTCCACTTTTCTCTAGCCAGTACCAAGTATCATCTGATTTACGGATGATGTAGTGAGAGTGAATCGTTTCATCGTGTGTTACCTTATGAACCAGTTCTATTGTGTCTCCTGAATCCAGCGTGATGTTCTGCTCTACTACTACTGGCTGGTGGATAGGGTGGAGTGCCCCATCCTCGTTGATGAGGTTGAGGCAGGTTGCCAACTCCCCATCCTGACAATCGTAGTCGGATGGAGAGTGGGTAAGCCCTTTGAGTATTACTTCTTGTCTTGTTGCCATGTGCTCGAATTTAAGTTTGGTCGCATGATTTCGTAATAAGGTTCTCCTTTGGCTGACTTGCGTGGGATGCAAGTAAGGCGAACCATTCTGTTGAGCGGAAGGTTGTACTCATCAAGGATGGCTGTGACGGAAGGGAAGTCACTTCGGAATCCTACCTTCTTATGCTCCTGATTGAACTGAAGCTGAGTGAAGGCGGTGTTGGCTTTGCGAAGTTCTTCCAAGTCCTCACGCATACAGAATCCGTATGTACCTCGGTCAGGTAGCCTGAATACGAAGATAGAAGTGTCTATACGTTCCTTCTGCATGATGTGGTCGTAGATGCCCTTGGAGAGCGTAACCGAGTTTGCTCTTCCGTCCAGAACCACAAAATCGTTGCGGTGCCTGAAACCATTGACTTTATCTATTAAATACTTGAATTTCATGTTGCAAATATAATATGAAAAGTGATAAAATGTATATTATCCGTTAACTTTCTCTTTCCGCTTGGGTCTGCCATTGCGGTTGCCATACTTGGTGATGATGGCAGATGCTCGCTCTGAGCGGTAACAGCCACATGATTTGGTTCGTCCGTCACGAAGAGCAGAACCTAGAACCGTACAACCCCTGCCACAATCACATTTGCATATCCAGAACGCACCATGCTGGTGGTTCTCTTTATCAGATTTTCGGCAGACGAGTAATCTGCCGAAACGCTGTCCAGTAAGGTCTATCAATTTTCCCATACTACTTCTCTGCCAGTTTCTTTGCCTCTTCTACTGATACTGGCTTTCCGCTAAGAGGAATGCGGAAGTCGAACTTAGAACGGAAACCATAATAGCCTACGAAATCGAAGCTCTGTTTCATACGCTCGTCTGTGGTGATGTACTTCTTGTAAGCCTTCACCTCCTTCTCTGAGCGGTAGATGGTAGAGTTAACGAAGTAGGAACTGGTTCCCTTGTTAGCGATAACTGCAATAAAGAACTGCTTACCAAGGAACTTTTCCTTGATACGCTGAATGATTGAAATTTTCTTTGTATTCATATATAAAATTTGATTAATTATTAAGAAGAATGCAGATAGGCTGCACTCTTAAAACTATTCGATTCCACAAGATACGATACCATCTTCTTTGTTGATACCTCGGAAGTGCTCGCATCGCTGGCAAGCAAGGCTACCTACCATCAGTATTTCATGGGTGTACTTGCCTTGAATGCCGAATGGGCATGGAGTGATGTACTCGAAGTGTCCATTGACAAATTCATTGACGTTAAATTTTGGATATTTCATAGTCTGTTAGTACGCTGTGTATAATTTTAGAATTTTGTAGTATTTCCTTGTAACAGAAAATATTTTTTTCTTGTCTCTGCCACATGACTTTTGTTCAGGGCAGAATCCTCTGTATACACATTGAGGAACACAAGCAGATGCAAGCAAAGGTTCGATACAAGCCAACTTATCAAGTACCTTATACCACACCTCTCTTGTCTCATTGGATGCCTTGTTGCAGAGTCTCAGCTTGGAGATATTGATAATCTCCTGAGCGTTGAGGGATAGCTGCAAGTTGACCAAATCATCCTGACGCATATCGTGGCGTGACACCTTGGAGCCAGTAATATCTGGTCGTGACGTGGATACGAATGGCTGTGCATGAACATGGCGAACAAAATGGTTGCTCACCCAGTATGGTATGCCATACATCTTAATATCGAACTCCAATTCTCTGAGCGGTGAATGCTCGCTGAGAATCATCTGTTTCTTGAACTCATCGCTAGGCTCATGTCCCAGCGGTTCCTTGCCTTGTGTGAACCGAGCAGCATCCACTACACGCTGCCAGTCCGTAACTCTTTTAATTTCTATTTTCATACGCTATAAATTCTTTAACTTATTGAATATCTTGACAAAGCGGCGCATATAATCAAAGCTTACGCTTTCACCATGCTGACACACCATTCTGTTATATAGCCAACGTAGATGCTCTGCATCCTCGTGAAACTCTTTAATATCTTGTTCGTCTAAGATTATTTGTTTCTTCATACGCTATTTCTCCTTTCCGCTATCTACATCATTATCTCCAAGAATATCTTTGATTTTCTTTTCGATGAACTCATCAGAAGCTAGTTTCTTAATAAGTTCATCTATATCAGGTAACTTTACATCAACTCCGTCTTCTTGATTTTTGGAGGCAACATATTCCTTTAGTGCTTTTACCCAAGAACTATTTGCCATATCTGCCAATGATTCCTTTTGGCTTTCATAGGCTTTCTTCAACTCTCCGTTATCACGGAAAAATCTGAGCACTTCCTTCAATGCAGCAACAAAGTTCTTGTCAGACATCGGGTTGCTCTTTGCCTCTTCCAGTTTAATCATCAGGAAGAGTAATGATGAATGTAAATCTGTTTTGTTCATAGCTATAATTCCTTTCTTCATAGAATATTTTTAGATAGCTTATAAATTTTCAAACTCTTCATTTAAAATCTGTTTCTCTTTCTCAATAAAATCTTTGAATCTAGAGACAAATTCCTTGTCGGTTGCAATCTCTGAAAAATTGCGACTAAAAACTGCTTTATAATTGAAACTCCAATCTACATCGTCAAACTTATCGATACAATCTTTCAAATCATCAAGTTTACTGATGGTAGAAAGAATTTGTTCTGCTCTTTTGTAATTCTCTATCTTCATAATTTCTTCTTTAAAAAGTTCTATACAAAATCCCAAAAGTGCTCATCTACTAATTGAGATATGTTTGATTCTAAACTCTTCATGCCTTTCAGTATTGAATGAACGAAATTGTATAAGATTTCTGAATCTTTATCATTGTTACTCATATTTACTTAACTTCTTTTACACCAAACGTAGTGCCATCGGCAAAGGTAAATTTGTTAATAGTATCGTCAAACCGCCATCCATCATATCCATTTAATCTGAATCTATTGTTTAACATTGTGATAAATGAATAATACCCATTTTCTTTGCTCTTCACCCACCCAAACGGCTGATGCTTTAACATTTCTTGCCAGCACTCTTCTGCATCCTTGAATGGACGGTACTTTGGTTCTGGCTTAATTCGGTACTCTGTATTATTCCAAAACTCAATCTCTGTCATTTCCGTCCAATTATTCGGAACACTTGTACCTTTTACGGCACTCGGCTTTGTCCTACACTCAATTGCCTCTCCTTTAGCAAAAGCTTGCAAGAAAGGATAAAATTCTTTAGCTTGATTTCTGTCCATAATCAATCCTCCATTATAATTCTTCATACATTTTTTGATGTTGTTCTAAACTCTTTGTAAGTCTCTCAATAGCCATATCTTTCAATTCTTTAAAAGATATGAACCTAAAAATGGAAGTTTTTTCATACCCAATGCATCCTAGCCCATTAGACAATGTGATGGTTTCATCTGTTGCATCTACAGCTTCCTTCCAATACTTAAGAGCCTTCTTGTCTATTTCAATTAAACTTCTTAAGTTTGTAGCTTTGTTATAAATTTCTTCTGTCATATCAATCCTCCAACTTTTTAATTAATAAATTACTTTTCTTATTAAATGGTTTATAACCACTACGGAGATACCAATCTAGAACAAATCTATCAGATTCATCTTTAACAAATTCTAGTCCGATGGTCTTCACTCCATTCAACTTAGCTTGCTGTTCTGCTAGATGTAATAGGCGTTGTGCAACACCATTTCTTCTATGAGCAACATCCACCCAAAGTGCATATATTAGAGCATCAGCTTTGCCGAAAATATCACTAACATAAAGCGGAATGGATATTTGAACTGAACCAAGGCTTTCTTCATCAGTTATTAAAATTCTGATTTCGTCCTTCCATGTCTGTTTTTGTATCATACTTAGTTCTCCAACTCTTTTTGAATGTCGTTCAACCACACAAGAACTTCATCAATATTAATGTAATAAATATATCCCTGTTTATGCTTTCTTAATTGATTCTTCTTTTTAATAATTATATTACTTTACTCGTTACTTATCCTCCTTATGATTACATGTTGCTTGGTCTCCTTCATAGTAAGGAGCACCGACTTTAGGTAATATTTGAGTGTTCCTATTACAGGAACATTGCATTACCCAAGGTGCGTTTACCTTTCCACATCTAGGGCATATCCATCCTTCTTGTGCCATAACTATTCCTCCTTTTCTTCTAATATTTTTCTTATTTTCGAAAGCTCTTTGGCTATATTGTCAATACTTACCATTATTCCAATAAGAACAAATGCCACAAAACATATTGCTAAATCCATATCTATTCCTCCTCAATCAATGATTACCATTTCTCTACCATCAATATTAGCGTGCTTTAGACATTTTATATCTCTTATCCAACTCTGGCTGTCTGTTCTAACAACAAGAGTTTCTGAACCACACTTAGCAATCATAGCGACAATTTCTTTCTGTAATTCCATTAAAGTCATAATTCATTTCTTTATATTATTAATACTTTTACGTATATGAAGATTATATTTATTACTTACCCTCCTTTGCTTTTTTAAGATAAAATTCTCTCCAATCTTCAAAAGTCCAATCTCTTGTATTATGAGTAAGATTGAAAACTTCCGTATCTTTCTCTAACTGGAATAACAGCCAAGCGTAATCTTCATATCGCTGTCTTAGCAATCTTTTGCGACACAATCTTACATGCTTGTATAACTTATAATCAGCGGTTGCAGCATCAAAGATTATTTTACCTACTATTGCTAACAGATAAGCAGATATAACACCTAATGCAATCCAACCTAATATTGTAATTACTAATTCCATATTCTCTTCTTTTTACCATCCTTAGTAATTGATAATCTTCTGTGTTTTGCGAACCTTAGCGAAAAACTCGCTGACTTCTTGTGAAGTTGCTTCTCTCCAGCAACCTTCCTTCATCCAGTTACCAATACCATTTGACTTCTGAATCATTCCATCAGAATCCTCACCAATTATCACACCATATCCATCAGCGTTAACAAAGCCATCATGGATAAACACTTTGCCATCACCATCAACTAAGATAGTTCCTGCTTTAAATTCACTTAATCTCATATTCTCTTCTTTTTACCCTCTCCTGTAAAAGGGAGAGGGTGGTTAGTTACTCAGTCTATTCTTATTTCTTTCTCTGCGATAATAATTTTATTATCCATTATCGCAAATACATTTGCATCTACAGCCTTATGATGGTCTGTATCATTATATGCCATTGGACCAGTTTCCTTTATGACACAAACATCTAAATCTCCATAGGCTTCTAAAGCCTTTAGTAAAACACTTGCTTTCATAATTCTATCTATTTATATCCTTGCGGATAGTTAATAAATCACAACACAATCATCAAATACTGATACACTATCGACATCCATGGGTTGCCCATTCTCTTGTGTACCATGAGAATATGGGAAGCGGACTTCCATAGTCTTATCCTCTACCTTTGATAATTCGTTAATTAATTCTTCTACTGTCATATTCTATCTTTTATGCCCGAAGGCGTTACTAAAATCCATACCATTTCGAAATCATCGTTTTTATTCCTTGTTTTAAAAACTTCTTTTCACGTCTTTTCAAGAACGACTTACTTCGACGTACACAATCTAAATACCAAAGAGACCTCTCTGTGTCGAAAAATCTTAAAGCATATAACATAACCTACACCTCCATTTCGTGATTAATACCTAGACCGAAGAGAAGGTGCTGCAAATCTGATACATTTCTTACGTCTCTCAACCATACTACATGATTATGTACAACTTTAAAAGCAGAATATTTCTCATATTCGCTTTCTAAAAATATATGATAGCTATCATTAAAGTAATTCTCTTGTTCTTTTCTCCATCCATTCTTCTCTAGAATCTCTGGAGTGAGAGGAATACCTTCTATCACATTAACATTAACTTCTTGTAAGCTTTCGTTTTCATCATAGTAAGTCGCATAGTAACCATCACAATTGCTAATGATTCTAAGACTTCCATGGATATAAACCAAATCTCCTGGAATGTATTCTAACTTATTCATACGCTTTACTCCTCAACTTCTTTAAAGATTGCATCATTATGATTCGAGTGACTACCACTCCAAGAACGTACACAAAGAATACTACGACCCCTCGGGCAACCATCTCCTGAATTGTAATAACACCCCTCGCACATTTTTGTGCGAAGAGATGGTTTCACAAATTCAAGTTTTTCTCCAACTTTAAGCTCTTTCATAATCAAAACGCAATTCTAAAATCCTTACCTTTCAAAGTAGGTCTCTTTTGGAGGACGAACTTCTCTAAATCTTCAAAATCTATCGGGAAGAGCGCACAATATTTATACTTTAATGTGCAGATGAATCTTCCGTCGAGCATAACATCAAATACAAATGTTTTCATTAGATTCTACCCTTTCTTTTTCTAAGTTCTAACATTCTCCTAGTTCTACGGCTTTCCTTGCCACTAGGAGGATTGCCACCAAGCTTTACTTCTGGGATTTCATAATTCATATAGATGGAAGCTTCTTTATTGATTGCCTTAACTACTTCTTTAGTCAAGGCTTCTTTAAGTGATACGCCATTTGGTGTTACAATTATCTTTGCCTCGTCTCTAATCATACCTAGCCCTCCACGTTATTTGTTGTACCTATCAGCTTTGCTGTCTCCTCGTTGTACGGGATGCAAAAACTCCAAGTAGCACCTACACACGCATATCTGTAGTCTTCATCTATATGACTAAATAAATCAGCACACCATGTAGAATATTCTGTATCTCGTACCACAACCTTATCAAAAGACTTGAACTCAATCTTTGGCTTCAAATCCACAATCTGTTTCTTCTCAGCATCCCAAGCTTTTCCTCCCTTTGCAAGGGCATCAAAAAGTTCTTTCTTTTCATCTTCTCTAGCATGATAAAGTCTTGAAAGAAGAAAATTATCTATAGGTACATTAGTTTCAATAAGTTTCTTATGTCTAACCAAAGAAACTATTGATTCTATTATATTTTCATCCTTATGAAGTATTAAAGTTGTATGTCTTGTAAATGAATCTTCATCACAACTAAGTATATCTCCATCCTTGAACTTTGGTTGCTTTTCAATCTTCAAAGTTTCAGGGTTTAACTTACCGCCACATCTATTCTCAATCTCTCTTATATAATCATAGGCAGTATTGTTATCTAACTTGTCAAACTTAGCTGTTTCTGCATTTGGCATGCCATCAAAATAACATCCGTTGAACCTTGTATAGTCATCAGATGCCCATTCTTTGAAGATGCACACAAATCCACAATCACTGATAAGCACATCGCCCTTCTTCCAAGAGAATTTTTCCCAATCACGCATTTCCTTAGATGGGAACAATAGAAGCTCTGCTTCTGCATGATTAAAGTACTTTCCATTATTATAGAAAGAAGATGATTCAGCATGGTGATTTACTACTATTATAGTATCTTCTCTGCATATGCTTGAAGTATATACATCTCCAAATAAGGGAGACCACAACTTCGTATTTACTGGCTTACCATTTAAGATTTCCGCTATGTTAATCTTTTCTTTCATATCACTTTACTCTTTTGAATTGAACATTCTTTCCGTCTTTTCTGTCGATTGCGGCACAACAAATATCTTTGCAGATATTTTCATAAATATTGCTGCTTATCTCGTCAAAGAAGCAACCATTACATTCTTCTGTCTCGCTTTCAACCACCTTTAAGGTGATTTCTGAGCCAATAGGTAAATCTTCCATAACTAATTCCTCATTATGTGACACTTGACAACCTTGTTTACTGCAAGAGGTTGCGATTTATTAAAATTCTCGATGATATTGCGTTCCATCTGCTCAGGGAAGATGGGTTTGGTGGGCTTTGGAATGTAGATGGTAGCTAGTAGCTTGCTGCCATCACTAAAAGTCATTAAGCACCTTCTTGAAATCTGTTCTATTCCAAACATAATTTTGTCCTCCTAATATAAGCATCCGTGTAGATACGGACGAGATTCGTTATACTGCATTTTCAACTTGATGTACTCCATCAGGTCGATATTGTGATTGTGGGCGATTGCGAAAGTCCGCATAAGAATGTTCTGTAGATTTTTTGATACGAACCAATAGGATGATTCATTATCAATAAACGAACTAAACTTTTCATTTAACCGATATAAATCGGCTGCGATATTGCTCCTATGAATATTGTTTTGAATCGTGTATTGAATCCTGCCAATTTCATATTCATCAGCAAGAACAGAATTGCTATTTATTTTAATAGGGCTTTTGCTGTTCATCCATCCTAAGAGTGATAAGATACGAATGGCAATATCAGCGAACTCGGATTCAACCGTTCCTTCAAGAGCGTTCTTGTAGGCGGTAGGAATATCTCTGCCCATCTGAATCTCGCTCTCATAGTCTTCGATACTTCCGTGACGATTTTTGCGGTCTGCCTGAACAGCTTCTGCCATTTCTGTGATGATGAGCATCAATTCGGTTTCTATTTCTGTGCTCTCATTATAAAAACCATGCTTGTAGGCATTCTCAAAAGCATCTCCTGCTAAGGATGCCAGTTCTTTCTGCGTTATAATTTTCATATTGTTCTTGATTTATTATTTTCTGATAGTGAATGCCATATCGTTGATGGTTCTGCACCAGTTTATCTTGCCTTCTGCGCATAACTCGTTGAGGGTTTGATAAGGATGCTGGAATCCTCTGTTGATGATTTCGGCTGTGAGGACGTGGGTCGGCACGATGTGGGCAGCTTCACGCTCTGCCTGAATCTCTGCGATGATGGCTAGGATTTTTTCTTTCTCTGTCTTCATTTGGCGAAGGTAAAAATGAGACGTGTGTGACTTCGGACTGGAACATTAATAGTTCCCACATTCCGTTCAAGTCTTGTTGGTACCACAAGCCATCGTGCATTGTTCCGATGATTGGGTTGCCTTTGTACCATATTACCATGGTCTTGTGGGTGAACATGGCTTTGTGCGCTTTGCTGATACGCTTGCCTATCTTGATATATCCAAAAATATCCATAAGCTAGAAGAGTGATAGCTGACCAGTCTTGTCGTGGTAGTGATTCCCTGAAGGGAATATCAGTTCCTCGAACATGGCGGTCAGGCAGTTGGTTACTATTGAATTTCCTGCTAGGGCATAGAGTTTGCTCTTGCTGATAATGAGTTGACCAGACTTCTCCTTGCTCAGGAGTTTGTCTATATCAGCTTCGTGAACTCCCATCAGTCGGAAACAATCTCTTGGAGTGTACTTTCTGATTTGGATGGAGTATTTCTTTCCGTTTGGTGCGGTGTGAATGATTTCTTTGTTCATTATGGTTACGAATGTCATATCTCTTTGACGATTAAGAATAGTGGGATGCAATTACCTCCGTGACCCATAGCAGAATTGAGAGTAGGGGAGATTCCCTTGGTGGAATAGACTCTGGTCTGCTGCTCTATCCTGCCTTTGATTTGGAGGTTTGCTAGCTTTATAATTTTGTCGCACATTATAATTTCTTGATGATTAAAACTGCGTTGGCTGCTCTGCCATCGTTATGTATATAGTTAGCAAAACCAGCCTTATAATAACTTGTACGGATGGTTCTACTTAAACCATCTACATCTGAGTTGATGAGGAGTTTTCTGCTTGTAACTTTTTGATTATCAGCACCCCCCCCCTTAGGGAAATGGTCAACACCAAGAAGATTGGCTATGCTGATTCCTGCGCTAAACGATGATGTGATGGTTGGTGAGCATCCATCAGCAGTTTTCGGTATTGCTATCTTCGGGGTAGAGTTTTTCGATTGATTCATTGATGTCTGCTTTTGTGAGATACTTTTCGAGAAGGGGCTGGGATAGGAAATATTCTGGAGATACGTTGTCTTCCAAGATGTCCTCAACCGTTGTCTCTAACTTGATAGGCGAAGGGAAGTGATACTCTGGGTTCGGCTCGTCCTCTGTGCGTAGGATGGATATTACGAAAATGCGCTCACGATTCTGAGGGATTCCGTAATCTTTGGCATTCAGTACCTTGTAGAAGGAGGTGTAACCGAAGGAGTCAAGGTCTTTGACGTACTGGAAGAAGTACTTCCTCATTGACTTTGAGAGTAGACCTTTCACATTCTCTAGCATCACATACTTCGGTTTCTTTACTGCTAGCATTCTTTTCTCCTGAAAGATAAGGGATGAGCGTGTGCCGCTGCCTTCCTCTGCTCCTTGGCGAAGTCCTGCATTGGAGAAATCTTGGCATGGTGAAGACCATGATATGAAGTCGAAGTCGGGAACCTCATTCCAGTCTATCCTTGTCACGTCTCCGAAGTTAGGTATGTCTCTTCCGTGCAGGAGTCCGTAGGCTTGGATGGCTGATGGTTCTATCTCTGAGTAGCCCACTACCTTGAAGTCGAACTCAGGATGCTTATCTTTGAGGTACTTGAAGGCTAGGCTCTGACTGCCATAGCCAGCGAATGCCTCAAAGACTCTGAGAGGATGCTGCTTGTTGTACTTACTGATTGCTATCATTTTGGTAAACAGATTTGTGGTTTATGGATTCCATTGGATGCCCAAGCGTTCCAAGGTTCCGTTATCACGATATATCTCCAACTGCTTTCGGCATAGGCTATGAGGATTCTTTTGCAGAAGCTCTATCATTCCTATGATGCGTGTCTTGAAAACGTTGTCCTTATCCGCATTTGTTACGTTCTGTTCAGCCTTCGTCTTTGCGATGAGTTGGCTGATTTCGGAAGGATTCTCGTTAACGGCTGCTGGCGGTGGTGTTGCTCCGATGAGTTCGTCTTCCCAACCTCGCTGGTTAAGGAAGGTTTGGAAGTTTTTTCTGTACTGCTTGTCGGGCTGTGAGATTACATAGAGAGGAATATACTCTATAGCTGCCTTGCGGTCTTTCAGACTCATGGAGTTCCATTTCTTCTCGAGCTTGGTTTTGCAGCCAACTTTCTTATCGTACAAGTTCCATGCTCGCTCAAAGGTATATTCGTCTTTGACTTCCTTTGGTGGAGCAGTAATCTTGTAGCCATTCTCTTCTAGAAGCTGGATGGCTTGTTTGATTTCATCTGTCATAGTTCACCATTTAAATAATTGTCGATTGCTTGGATAAATTCATCTATAGACCGGACGATGATGTACTTGCCACCATGTCGTTCTACTTCATACTGGAATACCTTCTGTTCGGGTTCCTGCCTACCTTTCGGTGTTTTGTTTTCTATGCAGAGAAAACCGTACTGGGAGGTGCGCTTCAGGAGCAGCATATCAGATACTCCTGCCTTCATACCTTCTTCTTTGAGCCATGCGGCTTGTTGAGAAGTTCGCTTGCCACCATTAGGAACGGCAAAGAAGACACCTTCAAGGTCAGGATATACCCCACGGATATACCTGACCTCTGCGGCTTGCAAGTTGTGCTCATCGTAGGATGAACGCTTGCGTATCTTCTTGCCTTCCTGCTGTAGCTTAGCTTTGATTTCAGCGTAGCTTGCCATTACCAATCTTTGTTGAAAAGGTCGTAGAGAGATTCTTTTCCCATGATGCGGATGGCTTCGAGTGCTGCTTTCTTTGATGAAAAGCAAACAACGGCATCGTCAAATAAAGAAATGTACTTAGGCAAGTATTCTCCATTATAGTAATTAATTTGCCAGTTTTGGGTCTTGTTGTCGAACTTAGGCTTCCATCCCTTATTGAGATACTTGGCGATGTTCTGCAACTTGATGAAAGCAGCTACATGTTTTGCCTGAGCCAAGTTAGTGCAGTTGTTAAGGTCGTTATAGTTATATTCATCTGAATATAGATAGTTGGTTTTCTTATTACCAAGCCAGTATGTTTTCTTGTCCAAGAACAACTCCTTGCAAATATCATCATAAGTGATAGGCTTGCCTTCCCCTGCATCAGTAGAATTCTCGTCTCCTTCAATCTTCTGACGAACCATCAACTTACCATCCTCAGCGAAGAAGAACTGGAGGTTATCTGGGATTGGGTACTCTACTGCCGAACCATCAGCAGGAATGCGCAACTTAGATAAGGTTGCCTTTCCGTTATTGATGTTGGTAACGTCCTGATTACTGATGCCTTCTGCATGAATATCAGGAGTCTCTTCCTCGGCAATCTCTGCCATCTTCTTGGCAATCATGTCTACACCTTTGCCAACGATTGCTCCGAAAAGCATCTGTGCAAATGGTGGTAACTCTGGGTTGTTGTTGCGCTGACGGCTATTGCGTCTGTTGTTGCGCTTTTCGTTTCTACGTGTCATATCAACTATAATTTTGTAAAATGTTATTAAAATCGTCTTCTGTAACACCATCTGCATAGAGTATCGTGAGGATGGTGTCTAAGACTCTACTATATACTTCATTAAAGTCTGGCTCATCCATCTTTGCGAAGGAGATAGACTTGGCTCTCTCCAAGAACTTCTGTCCGTTTAGGTCGTAAAGCGGTTCGCTGAATCCTGATGTTATCAGAAGCTGCTCACGGAAAGTGTCTATAGAACGTAGGTTTGTGCGCTGCTGCTCGGTTAGACAATCCCATGCTGCTCTGATAAGGGAGAAGAACTTGCGGTGAAACTTAATGTTCCTTGGTCGAACTATGTTCGCCTTGACGATGGAACCAACCTTTATCTTTTTCATTTCCTCGTAATCATCATCCGTGTAGGGGCGAAGACCAGTGGAGGTTCTTACTAGATGAATTTCCATACCTTATATATTATTGGTTTGGGGCTGGGAAGGGAAGTCCCTGCTGCTGACCACCTGCATATTGAGCGTTCTGCTGAATAGGTTGACCGCTTGCATTAACCTGAGGGGGAAACTGCTGTGTCTGACTCTGTGGTGCTGTCTGCTGTTGTGGGTTATACCCATAAACTGGCTGAGGTGCTGCGCCAACCTGACTCTGGACAACCTGACCTTGCGGCTGGTCATTTGGTCGCTCCACCTTCCAACAATCCAACTGATTGAACCAACGTCCTTCCTTAGACTGGCGTGCCTTCAATCCGATGTGGGCGGTGATGATTTCTCCTAACTGAATGCCGAACTGCTGAATCTTGTCTGAACCATAAACTTGGATAACGGCTCTTGAAGGGTACTGCTCGTTCAACTCTTCGATAGTGTATTCACAAGAACTCCATTGGGTTCCGTTTTGGGAAGTTCCCATTTGAACTTGCCCTGCTGCAATAATCTTGCCTGTAAACTTTACGTTCATATCTATACTTAATTAAGTTTGATTCTTATTGACGGCTTGGTGGTCGTTTCTTTCAGATAGTACTCGTAGTGTTCTGGCTCCGTGTCTTTGAACAGCTTCGTGTCGAAGGTTTTCTTGGTGGTAGCTGCCACATAAGAGTAAGAACCGATGTTGGTCTTGATGGATTTCTGCTTATTGTCTTCCATCATCTTCATTATCTTATCCTTCAACTCATCCTGCTTAATCTTCAGGGCATCCACACGAGCGGTTATTAATCTGAACTCCTGTTCTAGTGCTGAAAACTGCTCAGGAACTTCCACCTTATACTGATACTCTGCATCATCTGCAAGATAAGCAGCGATTAAATCGTCAATCTGATAATCTGCTACCCTAGGTAGCGGCTGGAACTTGCTCTGTCCGTTCTTGAACCACATACAGACAATCTCCTTCACCTTCAAGTCAGGATTCTGCTCCTCGAACCATTTTGCGTATATGGATAACTGGAGCGATACGTTGTCGTAGTGGAGGGTGGCGGTGGTCTTGTAATCTACCAAATAGATGTTGCCTTCATCATCAGCGAAGATACCATCAATAGCAGATGCAAAGTTCTCTCCATCTGTAACGAGATATTCGGATGCGACATAATGTAAACCGAATGAGACTAACATGCTATGGAAGGCTTGAAGCTCTTCTGTAGGGTTCGGGTACTGCTTGATGTCTGCATCGAAGATAGAACAGAAGGTTTCAAAGGTGTTATGGATAAGACCTCCTCGCTCTGCTGCCTTTTTCAGTACTGACTCAGGAATATTCTTGTAGGTATCGGGGAAGGCTTTCTTGATGAGCGTTCCCGTCACACCTTTCAATTCCTTCTTGCCGATGAAGTACTGGTGCGTCTCTTCTATAAATGTGACATTTGGCACATTCAGGCTGATTTTCTTTGTTGTTTCTGTCATATTATTGTAATCCTAATTCTTTCTTCTTAGCTGATACTGCTTGCATGAACTGAGGGTTGACGGTGAGCGGCTTGTATGTTTGAACTACCCATATCAGATTGTCTTTCGTGACACATCTGCTAAGGTATGCCAATCCTTCGTTCAAGTCATTTTTGTGATACTGGGGTGTTGCTGGCTGCTGTACGGCTTGTGCTGCCTGAGCGGTTGGATGCTGAGCCTGTGTTTGCTGCTGCGCTTCCTGATGCTGCCCATCGTTGGTGGTATCAGAATCAGCATTATCATCAATGGCAAAGAGACCGTTGAGAGCATACTTTCGAGCGTAAGAGGATGATGCTCCAGTAATCTGACTGCCATCCATACCCTTTTTGGTTTCCTCTTCTCTAGCCCAACCAGTTGTTGTTTCGCACTCGCCCTTCTCGTTCTTGATAGTGGCGGTAGCCTTAACATAAATGCGGTTGCCTACCATCACAATATCATCTGTAATGGTTAGCGTGCATTTCTGCTTGTTTAGCAAAGGCTTGACAGCTTCTAAGATGTCCTCAGCCTTGCGATACTTGTAGCCACCGAATTTGTTGAACTGACTCTTCGGGGCTTTCAGTTCTGACTGAATTGCGATAAGTTCTTTCATATCTTATATGTATTAAGTTGTTATTGATATTTCCATTCATAGCGGCTGCATTTGTAGCCACCATCTGGGTTCTTATTCGGGTTGTCACACATGGTCGAGAAGAGACAATCGTGACAACTATTTGCTTTATATCTCATATTGTATGGTTTAAATGTTCAAATTAAAAATCCCCACGGTTCTCACGAATGGTGGGGCGAGTTATTTTATTTTAGTTTAACCTGAGCGGTCGCTACCGCATCGAAAATGTAATCTGTATGAAACACACTAATATGTCAATATTTGCAATTTCCTTTAGAAAAGGAGGGGCAGTAAAATGAATATGATAAAAACTGCCACCTACGTGGAGCGACATCTTTGCAATCTTGCCGGATGCTTAATCACTCCTTGGTTCCCTTCTGCATTTATGGAGGCTTAGGACTCCCAGCACTAGTAATCGCACATATTGTGATATATCTGATTTCTATAAAATAACCAATTATAACTATTGAACGGAATATAAGAAAGAAAGCGTGCTGGCTGCATTAGAACCGATTTGTAGTTGTGCGCTCCTACCTTTAGATGCTACCTTATTATATAAGGGTCACGGCATCAGGTCTGCTTCTTCACAAGTGAACTCCAAGTTTTTCCAAATTCCACCTATCAGGTGTATGTACTCGCTTGCCACTTCCACGTCTAAGCACCATCTGTGGTTAATGATGCTCCTTTTGGGTACGTGTACCTCTCTAGGAAGGTTTATCCTATCCGATATAAAGCCTTGGAATCGGGCGATATGGGGCGCAAGGTGGGACTCGAACCCACGACCTCGAAGGCTCATAAACCTTCATACTCTACCAACTGAGTTACTTGCGCTGGGTAAAAAACTTAAAACATGCAAAATTATAACGACAAAGTTATTGTGGAGACTGGGAGTAGCAAACTCCAAAAAACCTCTGCTGTTTTCAATGACTGAAATATTATAAGACTTAACACACTAATAACTTAATACTTAACTATTCTTGTGAGGTTCAATCTCCATATATCTTACTTGCCTACTTCCTTGAAGTAGGAGTGGATTTCCTTAACGGCAACAGCGAAAACTATTACGCTGGCTACCAACATTACATATGCTATCATAAGTTTATCTGTTTAATGGGTAAAACAATAGGCTGCTGCCTCTGATTTCAACTCTGCCATGCTCTTTCTACGATTCTGAGTCATCCACTCTTCCAACTCGCTCTTCTTGAAGTAGAGTCGGTTGACGTTTGGTTTATAGCAAGGAATGATGCGGTTCCTGACGTTCTCTCTCACTCCTCTAACCGTCATGCCAAGAATGATTGCAGCTTCATTGATGGTGAGCACATTCTTTGCAGCTATGAGCGAATACTGCTCTATGCGGTCTAGCTGCTCCTTAATCTCTTTGTCTATCATATCAGTTGAATTTGATGGTTTGTTGACTGGCACTAGCTGCCTTGGCTGGCTCTGTTCTACCAGTGCCCTTATCGCTGGGAGTGTTCTCCTGCTCTATTAAGGGGAGAATGCCCTTCGCTTTGAGTGATTCATATAGGAAGATTCTTCCTTTCGTTGTCCACTCGGTGTTGTACTTCACATCGTGCTGACCATCCTTGCGTATGATGTCTACTGCTCTGCTGTGAACATATCCACCTTCGAGGAATTGGGCAAACAATATCCATTGACCTCTTACCTTGTGTTGGATTCTCATAGACTCCAACTCCTTGTTTAACCTCATGGCACTCATTCCGTAGTCCTGAGCAATCTGAGTAACAGTCATGGTGGCATTACTCTGCAAGATTTTGTCGTAGTAGCTAACCTTAGGCAGCATTTCGGTAATCTTGTTGCCGAGTTCCATGTTCGTCTTGCTGATAGTGAGTATTTGTTCCTGCTGCTTCTTATTTTCCAAAGCTAGCTGCTGTTTCTCTTCCTCAGCCTTGACCAGAGATTTGAGAGCTTCGAGATAGTTCTGAGGGACTGATGGCTTTTGATGTTGCTCCTCCAGTTCCTTCCATCGTTTAATCAACTTGGCTCTCGCTTCATCGTTGAACTTGGTGGCGATGTAGAGACACTCTTCTTTATTGAGAGAGTAGCAAGGTCTTGGTTTCCCTTGCTCGTCTTGATATTCAGCCAACGCAAACTTACGTTCGCTAACTTTCTCCCAAGCTGGCTCCATGTTTCTGATGGCTCTCATTACATCAGTATGTCTTCTGCCAGTAATCTCTGCAATCTGTAGTGATGTCATTCGGTCACCATCTACAATAGTTGAAATTTCATTCATAGGATTCCTCCTTCTTTATTATTAGTAGAACACTACCTTGTCTGCCTTAACACCTCCGAACTCATTCAGGGCATCATTCCTGATGTCTTCGGCTTGCTTGCTCTGACTTCTAAAACCTAGAGCGTTGTAGATGGTTTCCCTTCGGCATCCATATCGCTCAGCAAGTTTTTTACGTCCTTCGGGCGAAACTTTGATAATTTTTATCTTTTTTGCTTGCATATCTTATTTTTTTATTGTACTTTTGCTTCTAATAATTAAGCAACTTGTTGTTTACGAGTGCAAAGGTATGCAAATATGTTTAGACTACCAAACAAAATTGCATATTTCTTTAGTCGGTTATGTTTATTTAAGTATGATTTAAAAATGTAAAATGTATGGAAAATCTTGTGGCACAAAGAATTAAGTCTGTTTTAGAGGCTAAACAAATAAGTATATCTGCTTTTTCAAAAATGATTGGAATGCAGCAAGTAACTTGTAATCGCCAACTTCGTGGTGACCAAGCTGTATCACTTGGTCTTATCGAAGGGTTTCTGAATGAGTTTGATGAGATTTCAGCCGAATGGCTCCTTCGGGGTCATGGGAAACAACTTATAGAAGAACAATCGTTCTTGGTGGCTGAACCTACTCCTAAGTATCGTGAAGACAAAAACGACTTGCTAGACGATTCTGTTTGGAAAGCGAAGTACGAAGAGTTAGAGAAACGCTATGACCAGCTATTATCTGTATTGGGTGGTGGCATGAGTAAAGCAAATGTAGGATAATTAAAATGTGGTAGGTATGATAAAGTTTATCGTATTGGAATTATTTATTCTTTTGGCAACTTTAATTATAGGATATATATTATATGGTATTATTTTTATTGCTATTGATAGAATATTTGCTTTAAAGAAGAAAAGTTTAAACGATTATTTAGAAAAGAATGAGTGTAAGGTGACATTTATCGCTTCGTTTTTACTTTTTGGATTTCCGTTTGGAATATTCTCGACAATATTTGTGCAGAAGAACAATAATGGAAATACAGAAAAGGAACTTTTAATGAAAGATTCTATTAAGTCATTAAAGCTTGCAGTTGATTCTTTAAAATCAGAGAACTACAATCTTTATTTGAAAGCAAAAGATACTGAATATAAAAATGTTTTGGATAATAAAACCTACAAAGCTGCTTTTGGAGAGGAAAAGAGTTCTGAAATCCCTAGTGACGAATATGATTCAGATGTATATATATGTACTGGAGAAACTTCCACTAAGTATCATAGCGACCCTGATTGCCGTGGTCTCTCTCGTTGCTCAGGAGAAATAGAAAAGATAAGCGAGGAGGAAGCTGAGGATATAGGCAGAACTCCTTGCAAGATATGTTATTAATTAAATTGTGAGATATGAAAAAGATTTTATGTTTTATGATGTTTATCTTGCTGCTTGTATCATGTAGCAAGGATTCTGGTGAGGAAGTTGGGCTGACTTCAAACTATATAGAGGTTGCTGGAGTCAGACATCAGATTGATAAATTCACGATTGAGAACGAAACCGATTTTCGTATAGGCTCCAAGAAGGATGGGACTTATATTTCTTTCGGTTATACTTGGTACAAAGTACCGATTGGCGAAAAGGTATATTTCGTTGAGACAGACGAGTATTTGGATTATTTTGAGTTGGTGGATAGTTACAGAAAATGCGACTTAACAGATGGTTCTTCTGATAGTTTTTACTTAATAAAGAAGAATGGTGATAAGTATATCGTTAATATATATATAGGTTCTTCTAGATATAAGACGATTGTACATTATGAAGGAAAAATGATATAAAGAAAAGGCATCGGGAATAAATCTCGGTGCCTTTTCTGTTACTTATCGAAGAACTTATCAATCAGCCCCATCGCCTCATCCTTCTTCTTATCCACAATCTTAGCATATATCTCAGTAGTGGATATTCGGGAGTGACCGAGTAGCTTGCTGGTGGTGTATATGTCGGCTCCAAGCGTGAGCATCATGGTGGCGAAGGTGTGCCGAGCGGTATGGAAGGATATATTCTTCTTGATTCCTGCTGCCTTCGCCCATACCTTAATATGATAGTTGATGTTCGGCTGCTGGCATAGTTCATAGAATACCAGTTCATCTTTCGTCTTTTCAGGCAACCATTTCATCGCCTCGTTGGATAGCTGATAGCTGACAACTCGCTGAGTCTTCTCCATCGTCTTGGTCAGGCGGTAGGATGATGTTCCGTCAGGATTCGTCACCTCTTCTATATCGCTCCATTTCAGCTTCCTGATGTCCGAGATACGAAGACCCGAAAAGCATGAGAACATGAATGCTTGCTTGGTGTGCTGGCTGTAGCATTCCGTTGCAGCCAGTTTCTTCACCTCCTCAATGTCTAGGTATACTCGCTCGCTCTCAGGAGACCCGAACTTATAACTTGGGTCTATGAGCGATAGGGGATTCATCTGAATGATGCCATCACGGACAGCCTGATTCAGAACCGTGCCAAAGCAAGTAAGGTACACCTTCTTGGTTACTTCGCTGAACGGCTGTCCACCTCTCTTGGTGGCAGTCCTCAGATACTCTATCCACTTCATGCAAAACTTCTTGTCTATGTCAACCATCTTGGTAGACTCGCCACAAAACTTGATGATATGCTTCTTCACATTCTTAATGGTCTTGCTGGATTCATCCGACCTACTAGCCTTCTGCTTGGCAACTTTCACGATGTCTAGCCATTCTACCAAGCGCATGTTCTTGTTACTGCTGAATACTCCTGCCTTTCGGTTCTTCAAGTCGAGAACCCTCTGAGCCTTGATGATATTCGCACTAGCCATTGTCTCAGCATTCTTCGCCCTCGCCTTCGCTCTTTCTCTGCCAACCTCTGGGATGAGGTATAGTTTGAGAAATTCATAACTCCTCTTTCCGTCCATATAGATGTCCAGATAGATACTCTTGTTTCCGTTGGCAAGTTCCTTGAATCTGATAGTGACTGGCTCCTTGTCGATTGTTTTCTTCCTTCCCATAAGCCTACATTTATAAATCTGCTGCAAAGATAAGCAATTTTTTTGTTACTCGCAAATTTTCGGTAACAAAATAGTAACAAAACTACAACATATCTATTGTATACCTACCTGTCAGGTGTTATACGGATAATTATTTTTCCGTACAAATAAGATGTTGATAACCAAGCAGGTAGGTATACAATAGATATACAAAAGGAGTACTTTCACAAGCACTCCTTCTCATATTATACAAAAACATTATGAAT